>Ga0302321_100000564_pt1 | contig 32194 bp, 29 predicted proteins | sample Fen_T0_1_FD_202505 | JGI IMG/M metagenome (GOLD analysis project Ga0302321, IMG submission 202505) | Peat permafrost microbial communities from Stordalen Mire near Abisko, Sweden - Fen_T0_1 | ecosystem: Environmental > Terrestrial > Soil > Wetlands > Permafrost | place: Sweden: Abisko... | reverse complement strand
CGTGAGCAAGCGCGCCTCTTTCACGAACCAAGTTTGCCCTTGGTTGGCGCTTTCGAGGATCAGCGTGGTTTCGTCGAAGAGATCGAGCGCAACGGAAGTGGACGCGGATTTCTTCGAGAGGCGTTGCAGGACGAGCAGCGGGCCGTGTTCGGCGGAAAATACGGTGAAGGTTTGGAACGAGTCTGCGGGCGGTCGCTTCAGTAGCACCAAAGTGTCAGTGGTGAGAGTCGGGCCGGCCATGAGGTGAAATGGATTAAGCGCCTTGGCGTTCTACGGAAAGCGAAGAATCCAAGGTTATGACGCGGTGTTTTCGCCATTGTCCCACTGGAGTTCTAGCTCTGTTCAGAATGACCGAAACGCTAAGCCGAATTTTTCGTTGGCAGCCAAGGCGGCGTGACGGCGCCACCGGAGATGACGAGTTTCATGCCGTCGCCGACGCTCATTTCGAGTTCGACGATTTCCTCTTTCGGAATGAGGAGCAGGTAGCCGCCAGTCGGGTTGGGCGTGGTGGGCACGTAGACGGTCCAGAGTTCTTTGCCTGCACGCATCTGGGGCTCGCCTTGAGTTTTGCTAGTGAGAAATCCGATCGTGTACACGCCTTTACGGGGAAACTCCACGAGCACGACTTTGTTGAAGAGATTGCGGTTTTGCGTGCTGAAGGTCGCGACGATTTGCTTAACGGTATTGTACACACCGCTCACGCCCGGGATGGTCTGAATAAAGCGCTCGGCGAGGCCGCCAAAATATTTCCCAAGCACGTAGCGCGAGAGATAGCCGAGTAACGTGATTGCTACGATTGCGATGAACGTCGCGAGGATGTTCCACAGGAGGTCGTAGTTACGCAGAGCCTCGGGCACGAACGGCTGCAACATGGGGCGGAAAATGCCGCCGATGTTTTCGAACAACAGTATAAAAACCCAGCACGTGACAAACAGCGGCGCGAGCAACATGACGCCCGACAGAAAGGCGTTGCGCAGCAGGGTGAACTTGGAGGTTGGCAGCGTGTCGGACATCTGGGCGCAGCTTAACGGAAAGCGGAGAGAGAACGCACGGAAAAATAAGCGCCTTCAGGGCCTTTGCGCGGAGGAAACAATCAGGCCTTCAGCGAAAAGAGCGGCAGTACCTTGGCTTTTGTCAGCAAGGCCATGGCACGCTTCTCGGCCGCGCGCATGAGCTTTTTCTTAGCCGGTTTCAAATCGTCGTAACCGGCGAGGTGCAGCCACCCGTGCACGACGTAGAGCGTGAGCTCCTCAGTGAAATTATGCCCATGCTGCGTCGCATAGACGCTGGCGGTATCGACTGAGACACAGACCTCTCCAGCGCTGCCGAGCTTCGCATTGCCTTCGAAAGTGATCACGTCGGTCGTGGTCGGGTCGTCGAGAAAGTCGGCGTGGATGCGCGCGAGCGCTTTGTCAGTGAGAAACGCGATGGACAGTTCGCCCTTGGGACAACCACCGAGAAACTTGTCGGCGTGTTTATCCAACGTTTGAACGACGGCGGTGACGGCGCGCTTGTCGAGCTTCAGACGGGGGTGGGCGATGTGGATGTGTACCTCGCGGGACATGAGGAAACAATGCGCAGGCTGCTATGGCCAAGCAGGCGAGTCGAGGAATGAAAGGTAATAAATATGCGAGATTGCAGAGACGCGTCGGAGGCGACGAGTGCTGATAAGAGGCGCCTGCGATCGGCTCGAACGTTTATTGGAGCGTGTTTCGGAGGTGAGCAGGAGAAATTATAAAGTGAAATGAGTGACTCAATTTCACTTTCGATCTTTTCCCCAACGCCAACGTGGTGGCTCGCCTTTTAACCAGATGATTACAACAAAACCAACTGTGAGTGCTACGGCGGTGCTGACAAAAGCGGTATTGTTTTTCTGAGGAATGAAAAGAACTGCGTCTACCACGAGCAGGGCGATATAAAAGCCCATCACGATCCGCCCCTGCCAACAGGTGGGCGGACCCCAACCGTAGCCGTGAGTTTTAGCCGGGAACCAGAATTTTTTCTGTGGGGTATCCATAATTTTAGGGTATGAACGCAGCTGAGGGATTTAGAACTCGAACCAGGTTAAACAAACTGCTTCTTACGAAGACTAGAGGCCTCCTTTCAATTGTCGATAGTAGGGCCTTGCTGACCAGATTGTGCGAGCAAGGCGAGGACGGGCGGCATTTATTTTCTCTCAGGCTCTGATGCGAGAAACGTCGTCGTGAAAGTCGCTTCCGTGCCGTGAGTTTCGAGATAAAAGGCTTCGCGGCGTTTGGGCGGCACGTCGGGGGTTGAGCCGTGCCAGATCGTAAATTCTCCCGGAACGGAGAAAGTGACGCGGAGGGTGAGCGAGCCGTAAGCGACGTCGAAACTCGCTTGGTCCTTATAAGTAGTTGAAGTGACGTCATGCCAGTAGCTGAACGCGGCGGGTCGATTGGTGGCAAAGCTGTCGGTGGGCTTGAAGGCGTCGGGTAGACGAACTTTGCCTTGCACGTGCAACGCAAGGCCGAGCGCTTGAGGAGCGAGCGACGTGCTGCGGATTGTCGCGGTGTCGACGAGTCGATTGCCTTCAATCACGAGCGTGCGCGAAGCGTTCGCATTTGAACGGTACTTGGGTTGTGCGGCAGAGACGCGGGTTTTTTCAGCGGAGAACTCAAGGAGTTCGCCGGGTTGAGGTGGAGCGCTGCCCTCTCCGTTGATTAGCGGTACGTTATGGTTTAGGCCTTTGGTGTAGTACTCTTTGTGATACGGCGAACCATAGCCAACGGTGCCCGGATCGTGAGTGATATCGGTATCGTTGTACGCCACCGAAAAATTGAGCGCTTCTGATTGTGAGTGCGAGGCAGTTAGTTGACCGTAGTGGAGAAAAACCTGCCAGGGACCGTGTTTGAGCAACGCCATACGCGAACTCTCTAAGTTCTGGCTGGTCACGGACGGGAGCGTATCGGTGCGAGGTGAGGCTGGTGGAGGGTCGAGCAAGGTGTTCCAATTTCGGTCGTGGGCCACCTCGGTCAGGCCCAAAGTTGTGGGGAAAACTCGGTAGGTGCTGGCCAGGAAAGCGCGGTGTGGCACTGATTCAATACCGGTGCCGTCGGCCGGATTGGGCAGCAGACCGTTAGGAAAACGGACGTAAATTGGCGATAACATCAGGTTTTCGCCCACGGTCATTTCGTGCGCGAGTTCGGAGGCGCGACCGGCGAGTCCGGCTTGTGTGAAGAGCGTGATCAGCGCCTGAACAACGTATTCGTTGTAGTGGAAGGATTGCTCGTACCAGAAGTAATCGGCGGTGATGCCCTTGGCGATTTGGTTGCGTAGGCCAAATGGTCCGTCGATGGCCTCGTGCCAGAGCGCGTCATCGTGATAGACGAGGGCAAATTGTGCGACGGCGCAGCGATGCCAAGTGGCGATGTTATGGATGGTTTGCAGGCTTTTCCCAAGGACATCGGCTTCGGGCTTGAAAAACTTATCCCACCAACGCTGCTTGCGTGCGGGATCGGTATAGCTGTCGAGCAGGCGCACAGTATTGATATATTTGATACCGTTGGTAGCCTCATCAAGCGTTTGCCAGTAGAGGCGCGCCTCCTGACCTTTGTGTTGCGGTTTCCATTCGAGATAGTGGTCGGCGTAAAAATCGAGCTGCGAGGCGGCCCAGTTGGCATATTTTTCTTCGCCCGTGAGGCGGTACAGCTGTGCGGCGCGCTCCATCATATCGGCGTGACGGCTGCGGAAGTCGCAGACCCAGCCGCCCATAATTTTCGGAGTAATTTCTACGAGAGGATCCGACGGGCTGGTTAGGAATTGCGCCTCTTCGCCCGGCACATCGGGTGTCCAGGTTAGATGCGAGGCGTCCTTCGGACTGACGAAATCGTGGTACCAACCGCACACCCAGGTGACGCGGTCTTGGCGTTTAGCCGTCCAATCGTCGACACTCTTGCGCTCTCGCCGGAGCCAGTCGGTCCACTGTTTTTCACTGGCGATGCGTTGACGAGCGCCGGCCCAATCTTCCACGGGAACTCGCCACGGCGTGCCGTTGGCCGAGTAGATTTTGAGCTCAGAAAAAGCCTGTTCCGGAGTCGGCGCGCTCATAACATTCAAAGTGCCGACGAGCAGTGCGGAAGGAAGAGCCATCAGGCGAACAGAGATGAGGGCGCGCATCTTTTATGGGGTAATTTTCTAAAGACGAAGCGCTCGATAGTGTGTTTCACGCTTTTTGAATTGCGACCGAGAAGTATCGCATAATGTATCAGATCACTTCCGCCTTCTTTTTAATTCCTCAACGCCTCACCGATTTCTTTGATGAAAAATACACTTCGTTTTCTACTCGTTGCTTTGGTTTTCGCTACAACTGGGCTGTTCGCTCAAGCCGCGGTTGAAACCACCGCGGTTCATACCACGCATCACAAGATCGCGAAAGTGGTCAAAAAGACCGCGAAGAAGCATAAGAAAAATAAAATGCACACGGCGCAGTAGACTCGGTCACACGTTTTTGGGATGAAATATTTCTCCGCGGTTATTCGCGGTCAGCTGATGAATTTGGCGCTGCTGGGTGACTGAGAAAAGAATGACTTCAGCGTCCGCGGTAACTTGAATGCCGATATGACCACGCGCTATCTCGCTCCCCAACTGACCGCGTTTGCCGCTGCTTTATTGGTCAAAGCCGGACTTGACGGTGAAAAGGCGCAGGTGGTGGCGGAGATTCTTGTCGAAGGCGATCTCTTCGGTCACACCACGCACGGGCTGCAATTACTGGCGCCCTATCTCAGCGAACTCGGAGCCGGCACGATGGCGAAAACGGGCGAACTGCGCGTGGTGGCTGATTTTCCGGCGGCGGTGACTTGGGATGGTATGCGCCTGCCAGGGCCGTGGCTGACGGTGAAGGCGTTTGACCTCGCGATGGAGCGTGCTCGCAAGTACGGCACGTGCACCGTCACGATTTCGCGAAGTCATCACATCGCCTGTCTTGCGGCGTATCTAAAGAAAGTCACGGACGCAGGCTTTATGGGCCTATTGACTTGTTCGGATCCTCACGACCAGGCCGTCGCGCCGTACGGAGGTCGGAGAGGAGTGTATTCGCCGAATCCGATCGCAGCGGCGTGGCCAACCGAGAGCGATCCGGTGATTATAGATGTATCGACGTCGATTGTATCCAATGGCCAAACACGTCGGGCACAAAGCGAAGGGCGCAAGTTTCCAGCGGCCTGGTTGGTCGACGCCGATGGGAAACCTACGGATGAACCCAAGGCGCTGTTTACGCAGCCGCCGGGCGCGATCTTGCCGATCGGGGGAGTTGATCACGGACACAAAGGTTACGCGCTCGGGCTGCTCGTAGAAGCAATGACATCGGGATTGGCCGGGCATGGACGTGCGGACGCGCGTGAAGCCTGGTCGGCGTGTGTGTATTTGCAGGTTTTCGATCCGGCCTTATTCGGCGGTCGGAAGAATTTCCGTCGTCAAACAGAATGGATGGCGAAACTTTGCCGTGAGACTCCACCACGTACGGGCATTGAGCGTGTGCGCCTGCCTGGCGAGACGGGTTTAAAACGTCGTGAAGCTCAGCTGCAGGACGGCGTGGAGCTTTACAAAAACATCATGCCAGCTCTCAAGCCTTGGGCAGAAAGATTTCAGGTGGCGACTCCCGCTGCTCTGCCTTGAGTGGAATTTAAGCCAAACTGCCGAACTTAGTCTTCGATCCAAATAGTTTTGTAAGGGTGGATGTCGAGCAACGTAGGGTAATAGCCTTTAACCTTCGGATTCAGGGCGTATACGTGAGTGTAATGATAGATGGGAATGATTGGGCATTCGTCTACTAGAATGGCATCCATTTGTTGGTAGATTTCGTATCGTTCGGTATCGTTCTTGGCGGCAAGCGCGGACTGAAAGAGGTGGTCGTATTCGGCGTTGGACCATAGGCTGTCGTTATTGCCATTATCGGTCGTCCATATTTCGAGGAATGTATTGGGATCCACATAGTCGGCAACCCAGCCTGCTCGCATCATTTGGAAATTATGCCTGTGCTGTGAATCGAGATAAACTTTCCACTCCTGATTGTGCAGGGTTATCTCTACGCCAAGGTTTGTGCGCCACATGGCTTGAATAGCCTCAGCGATGACCCGGTGCCCGTCGTGGGTGTTATACAAAAATTCAATAGGAGGAAAACCCTTACCGTCTGGGTATCCGGCTTCGGCTAGTAGGCGCTTGGCTTCGGTTAGGCCACCTTCGAGTTTGGCGCGCGGAGCATAGCCTGCGATGCCCGGATAACTCAGAGCATAGGCAGGGATTTGTCCGCCGCGCGTGACGTTTTTGACTAGACTTTCGCGGTCGATGGCGAGTGCGAGCGCTTTGCGGACGCGTTTATCGTTAAGCGGTGGCCGAGTAACGTTACATCGATAGAAATAGACGCAGAGGAAGGGATCGATGTGCAGAGCTTCGGGGTATTTTTTCCTGTATACGTCGATTTTTGAGAGCGGCATATCAAGGGTTCTGTCGAGTAGTCCCGTTCGGAACATGCGCTCTTCGTTATTTAGATCTTCTGTCGGGTAGAATTCTATTTCGTCGAGTTTCACGTTGGTTGCATCCCAATAGTTAGGGTTGCGCGTGACGACAATCTTTTGGCTTGGCAGCCACTCCTTGAGTTTAAAAGGGCCGTTGGAAACGAGATTAGTGGCCTTTGTCCAGTCGGACCGGCGTTGATCAATAGGGCCAAATTTTTCGATGACTTTAATCGGGACTACATTCCACGCGTAATGAGATGCGATTAGTTTTAAGAGATAGGGCGTGGGTTTTTTTAGGGCGACTTGCAGAGTGCGTGCATCAAGTGCTTTAAAACCAACTTGGGAAAAATCCTTGAGTTGCCCATTGTAGTATTCTTCGGCGCCTTGAACGAAATTGTAGAGCATAGACGCGTACTCAGCTGCAAACGATGGCGTGAGCATACGTTTGTAGGACTGCACGAAATCGTCGGCGGTAATCGGATCACCATTGGACCACTTCAATCCTGCTCGGAGGTGAAAAGTGTAAACGCGCCCATCTTCGGAAATTTCCCAGGATTCTGCCTGTCCGGGGACGGGATGTAGATCCTGCGGATCGTTTGTTACTAACCCCTCGAAAAGGGCCATAATAATTCTATGCTCGATATCACCTGTGACTGCCTGTGGGTCTAGATCTTGCGGCTCGGCGCCATTTCCGACGCGGAAAACCATCGGGCGTTTGGCGAGCGCTGTGCAGGCAAGGAGTGCGAGCAGGAGTGAACAAAGAGCAGAACGGAATAGCATGCGGAGAAAGTTCAGCAGAAATCGCGCCGCGGCAAACGGCTCAATTGTTTTCGAGGTACACGTATTTATACGGGTGGTGATCGAGGAGATTGGGGAACCAACCTTTTACCGATGGCTGGAGAAGGAAGACGTGCGTGTAGTGATAGATCGGAATGATGGGAGCTTCATCGAGGAGGATCGCTTCGGCTTTTTGCAGGAGGATATTGCGGGCGGTGGCATCAGCCGTACGCGCGGCCTCGAAAAGGAGTTGGTCGAAAAGTGGGTTTTTCCAGCCGGTGTAATTGTTTCCGCTATCGGAAGTCCAGACCGAGAGAAAACTGAGTGGGTCAACGGTATCGGCAATCCACGGCGAACGAAGTATTTGGTACGAACCAGTGGTTCGAACATTGAGCATGCTGCCGTATTCTTGGTTGGTCAGACGGACCTCGAGGCCGAGTTCGCGGCGCCACATTTCCTGAATGGACTCGGCGACAGCGCGGTGGCTTTCGGAAGTGTTGAAGAGAAGTTCGATCGGGGGGGCGCCTTTGCCTTCGGGGTAACCAGCTTCGGCCAGAAGCGCGCGAGCGGAATTGGCGTCGGTTGGGATTTGCGCGGCGGAGGTGTAGCCGGCGGTGCCGGGAGGCGTAAAGGCGTGGGCCGGTAGCTGACCGGCACGAAGGATTTTGTTCACGATCGCATCGCGGTCGACGGCGAGCGCGAGAGCCCGACGGACGCGGCGGTCGTTCAGGAAAGGGCGGTTGATATTAATGCGGTAAAATTCGGTGCCAAGATAGGTATCGATGCGCAGACGGTGTTGCGGGTCGTCGCGCCAGACGTCGACTTTGCCAGGTGGGAGTGACTCGGTGACGTGGAGCTGACCGGACCGGAACGCGCGTTCTTCGGCGTCACGGCTTTCGCCGGCGTAAAGATGGATTTCCTTCAGGCGAACAGTTGCGGCGTCCCAATAAGTGGGTGACTTGACGAGAGTCATGTGCTGGTTGAGGCGCCATTCTTTCAGGGTAAATGGGCCGTTGCTCACAATATTGCCGGGCTTGGCCCAGAGGTTGCCCGGGTCGGCGGTACTCCCGTATTTCTCGATCGTAGCCAGGTGGACGGGCATGAATGGCGCGAGCGTGAGCATCGAGAGGAAAGCGGGCTCTGCATGCTCAAGTTTGATCTGGAGCGTATGGGCGTCGAGCGCGGTCACGCCAACTTTGCCGAAATCGGCAAGCTTTCCCTTATTAAAAGGTTCGGCTCGCTCTATCACGTAAAGCAGGGAAGCGTAGCGTGCACCGAGCTGTGGAGTGAGGACGCGTTTGTAGGACGCGACAAAATCGTTTGCGGTGACGGAGTCGCCGTTGGACCACTTAGCAGTTGGACGTAGATGGAAGGTGTAGCGCAGGCCATCGTCGTTCACATCCCAGCTTTCGGCCACGGCGGGCACGGGATGAAGATCGACCGGGTCCTCTGCGACGAGGCCCTCGAAGAGGGCGTGAATAGCGGCGTAATCGTTGGCTACGGTAGATAGTTGCGGGTCGAGCTGGGAAATATCCGGGCTGATTCCGCGGTGGAGGATTTGCTCGCGGTTACCGCATTGAACGGCGGTTTCGCGGGGGTGGCAGGCAGCGAAGAGGAAGCTGAGGATGACGAGGACAGAATGAACAAAATTGACGGAATACGGGGATCGTTTCATTCGGTAAATTGGTTAATCCGTCGACCTGACTTAACTTTGTTTCTCGATCAGGCAGACAGCGTGGGCGGCGATGGCGAGGCCGCGACCGATATCATCAACGCCTTCATTCGTCGTAGCTTTGAGGCCAATTGCTTCGATCGGCAAACCGGTGGAAGCGGCGAGAGTGGCTTTCATGGCGGCGAGTTGCGGCTGGATTTTCGGTTTTTCCGCGATGAGCGAAGCGTCGATATTGATCGGAGAGAAGCCACGTTCCTTGAGCGTAGCGATCACGCGCTGCAGGAGGATTTGTGAATCAATGTTTTTGTAAGCAGGATCGTGGTTCGGGAAAAAGTGTCCGATGTCAGGCAGACCGGCGGCGCCAAGCAGAGCATCGCAGACGGCGTGGGTGAGACAGTCGGCATCCGAGTGACCGTCGAGGCCGTAATCGACCTCGAATCTTACTCCACCTAGAACCATGGGGCGTCCACTGACGATGCGGTGAATATCGTAGCCGTGGCCGATGCGGAGTGTTGCCATGGCTCAGTCCGAAGTCGGAGTGGAGTTGGCGAGAAGGAACTCCAGATTGGCGAGATCGGCGGGTGTGGTGAGCTTCGGGTTGGGGCTAGAATTTTCCAACAAAGCTATGGAATGTCCGAGCAGCTCGACCGCCCCGGCATCGTCGGTGATCGAGAGTCCACGTTTGACGACACGGGCGTAGGCGCGGGTGATGAGTTCGCGGGTGAAAACCTGAGGTGTTTCCATCGCCCAAAGGTGTGAGCGGTCGATGGTCTTGAGACGGCCGTTTCCAGAGTGTTGTTTGATCGTATCCGTGACCCGGTGGGCGAGTACGGCGGCGCCTTCGTATTGAACAATTTTTAGGAGCGCAACGAGTTGTTCGGCGCGGATAAGCGGACGAGCGCAGTCGTGGATAAAGACGTGGCCGATGTCGGTGGGCAGTGCTTCAAGGGCGTTGGCAACGGAGTGCTGGCGTTCGCGTCCGCCGCGCACGAAAACTGACGGCGTAGGCGCGTAGGCGGAGAGTTCGGTCATCTGTCGTTGGTCGCGGTAGACGATGGCGTAGAAATCCGCGACGCCGCTTTCGAGAAATGCTGCGACAGAGTGGGCGAAGACCGGTTTTCCGCCGAGCGGGGCGAGCACTTTATCCGCAACGAGACCCTGCATGCGACGGCCGCTGCCGGCGGCGAGGAGTATAGCGGCGTTTCTCATTGGAGTAAATTTTAGTTCAGGCTTTCAGTTCGGCAAGAATGGCGCGGGCGGCGGCGGCCGGGTCTTTGGCTTTAAGGATGGGACGCCCGACGACGATGAAGCTCGCGCCAGCCTCTTTGGCCTCGGCGGGACTCATGACGCGTTTTTGATCATCGGAGGTCGCGTCGTTGGCGGGGCGGATACCGGGCGTAACGAGTTTGACGTTGGGCGTGAGGATAAGTTGTCGGCGCAAAGAAGCGACTTCGAGTGGTGAACACACCAGTCCACGCAACCCCGAGTCGATAGCGAGATGGGCGAGGCGGGCAACTTGGGCGTCGGCTGTGTCATCCACACCGACTTCGCGCAGGCCGAGTGTGTCGAACGAGGTGAGCACAGTCACACCGAGAAGAAGAAGATCGGGCTTGGTATTTTGCTGAGCTTGCTTGGCGGCGGTCATCATTTCGCGTCCGCCACCGGTATGGAGCGTGAGCATGCCGATGGGCAGCGGGGCGAGCGACTCGACCGCTTTAGCGACGGTGTTAGGGATGTCGTGGAGCTTAAGATCGAGGAAAATATTAAAGCCGTCATCAGCGATCGCCTTTACGTAGTCTGGGCCATAGGCGGTGAACATTTGCAGGCCGATTTTCACCCAATTAAGAGAACCGCGCAATTGTCGCAAGATGGGGGCGGCTTGCTCGCGGGTTGGGACGTCGAGGGCGAGAATGAGGTCGCAGGGCATAGGATGTACCTAATGCACACCGAAAACGGGCTGAGCGGAAGTGCAAAAGCGGGGTCTGTTTTAGCGCTTTCCAAGGTCGGGTCGCTCCGGACAGAGTGGATTTAGTGCCCTCCGCTGTCATTTTTTCCCCCGCAAAGCTCAATCTCTTGCTCGCGATCACCGGGCGTCGAGCTGACGGTTTTCACGATTTGGTGTCAGTCGTGGCGCCGGTGAAATTCGGCGACACGCTCAAGGCTGAAACTACTTCGGACGGGCGATTCGCTCTGACCTGTGACGATCCTGCCGTGCCGTGTGATGAGACAAATCTGATTTTGCGCGCCGCGAAATTATTCAAAGAAGCCGCAGGCGGACCGGAGTGCGTGCGGTTCGAATTAGAAAAACGGATACCAATGGGCGCCGGCCTTGGCGGCGGGAGTAGCAACGCCGTAGCCGCTTTGCTGGCCCTGAATCAACTTGTTGCGCGGCCGCTTGGGCGGGAGACGTTGCTGGATTTGGCGGTGAAGCTTGGGTCGGACTGCGCTCTGTTTTTAGAAGGTGCGCCTGTCGTAATGCGTGGCCGGGGCGAGCGGGTGGCGAGGTTGGCGGCGTCGGGCGTTATGCGACTGAGCGGACGCCGAGTGCTTATTTTTAAACCGAGTTTCAGTATTGCGACCGCGTGGGCTTACGGCCGGATGGTGACAGGCGCTCCGGAAGGTTATTTAGCGCCGACGGACGCGGAGGCACGACTTTCGCAATGGCTGGACGGCAACGAGCCGGCAGAGCAGTTACTCTACAACAACATGGAGCAGCCCGCGTTCGCGAAATATGTTGCTCTGCCGACGATGTTGGAGCGGTTGCGAAACGAGTTTGGATTAGCTGTGGCGATGAGCGGGAGCGGCAGTGCGTGTTTCGCATTATTGCGTTCCGATACGCCGATCGACGCGGTCTTGTCCTGCATTCGAGAGGGCTGGGGCGCGCATACTTTCGCAGTGGATACAGAAATCGTTTGACCCAAGGTGGCTGTGCGAGGTTATGCTCAAGCGCGGCCGTTCGTTTTTCGCCGTGCCCCCAAGCTTCATGGAATCTCGTTCTCAAAATGAAGTCATCATCGAAGGCATTTCCGCTTCTCAGGGGATCGCCTACGGACCGATATTTCTATACATCCAGAGTGACGTAGAGATTCCTTCGTACGAGGTCGCGCAGGAAAAACGTATCGACGAAATCGCGCGATTTGAACACGCGCTACTCATAACCCGTCAGCAAATCCAAAAAATCCAGGACGAGGTCGAAAAAAATCTCGGGCCTGACGAGGCGCGCATTTTCGACGCACACCTCCTCGTGCTGGAAGATCAGGCTTTGATCACCGAGACGATCCGTGAATTCGAGACGACGGCGATCAACATCGAGACGTGCTTCAACAACGTTTCGCAGCGGTACATTAAAGCTTTTGACGAGATCGATGACGAATACCTCCGCGAGCGCGCAGGTGATATTCGAGATGTCGCGCAACGTGTTCTTCAAAACTTGCTTGGTCAGGCCGGCCAAAACTTGAGCAAACTGGCCGATAAACGCGTCGTTATCGCCAACGACATCACGCCATCTGACGCCGCCACGATCGACCGCCGCCAGTGCATCGCGATCGTCACCGATTCAGGTAGCAAGACCAGTCACGCAGTCATCGTTGCGCGCTCAATGAAAGTTCCCGCCGTCGTTGGCACGCGCGATCTCTCCAAACGCATTAAGAGCGGAGATTGGGCATTGGTGGATGGTTATGAGGGTTTCATCATCCTCAACCCGGACGAACAAACTCTTTTCCGCTACGGCAAGATTCAGCTGCAAAAGCGGAACTTCGAGCAGCGCCTCATGGAGGCCAGTCGGCTGCCCGCCGTGACGCTCGATGGTGTTAATGTAACGCTCCGATCAAACATCGAGAAAACCGACGAAGTTCCCAGTGTGAAGGAATACATGTCGGATGGCGTGGGTCTTTTCCGCACGGAGTTTTTGTTCCTGTATTCCAATCGCATACCTAACGAAGAGGAACAATTTCAGTCGTACAAAAACGTGGCGGAATCGCTGGCGCCGCAGACCGTTATCATCCGTACGCTCGATCTCGGTGGCGACAAGCCGATGACGGGAAATCCCGAACTTTTTCCACAGGAGTCTAACCCATTCCTAGGTTTCCGAGCGATTCGCTTCTGTCTCGAACATCGGGAACTTTTTAAGGACCAACTCCGTGCGATCCTTCGTGCGAGCGCGTTCGGCAGAATCAAGCTGATGTATCCGATGATCAGCGGCTCGGAGGAACTCGCCCGAGCCAATGTGTTACTCAATGACTGCCGTGAAGAGCTGCGGAAAAAAGGGGTGGCTTTTGACGAAAAAATGCCGGTGGGTGTCATGATCGAGATCCCGAGCGCCGCTTACACCTCCGATATTCTCGCGAAAGAGTGTGATTTTTTTAGCATCGGAACCAACGATTTGATTCAATACATGTTGGCGATCGATCGCGTGAATGACCGCATCGCACATCTCTACGAACCCACGCACCCGGCAATCATTCGCACGATTAAACGCGTCGTCGACGAGGCTCATAAGCAGAAAATTATCGTCAGCGTGTGCGGCGAAATGGCGGGAGATCCGATCTACGCACCGCTGCTGTTGGGCTTGGGCGTCGACGAATTGAGCATGGCTCCTTCGCTTTTGCCGGCCGTGAAATTCCTCGTCCGAGCGATGAGAATGGACGAAGCCAAAAAACTGACCGAACAGGCGCTGGGGATGAATTCGCCGAAAGAAATCTACGCTCTATTCGATAACTTTTGCCGCGACCGTGTGAAGGTGATTTGAGGCTTTCGCGGTGAGGGAGCGTTATCGCTCTACGTTTCGTAGGTTCGGTTCGACAAAATGTACAAATGAACGAATTCGATCTGCGTTCAGTCTATTTTGTTCATTTTTTCATGGCTGCAGTTTGGCTGCTTACAGACTACAAGCTCCGCAGTGTGGCGGTATTATTTCACGCCGCTCGCGAGCAAGGTTTCGAAATGGGGTTCGTTGGGTTCGCGGGAGACTGCGGTGACTTCGACTTGTTCGAAGCCAGCTTTTTTTAGGAAACCGTGCAGGGTGTTTTCTTTAAAGCCGAGCCAGACGTCGGCATAGAGTTCACGTGCTTTTTCGAACGTGTGGCTTTTGAGGTCGAGGATCAGGACTTGGCCGCTGGGACGCAGAATGCGGTGGGCTTCGTCGATTGCTTTCTGCGGATGTTGGGCGTGGTGCAGCGCCTGGCTGAGAATGGCAAGATCAACCGAACTATCGGGCAGAGGGACGGATTCTATGTCGCCAAGTTTATAAACGAGATTGGAAAGATTGTTCTTAGCTGCGAGTTCGGTGCCGACTTCGACCATGCGTGGAGAATTGTCGATGCACCAGACGTGTGCAGCGCGGCGAGCGAGGAGCTGTGAAATGAGTCCCTCTCCGGCGCCGAGATCGGCGATCGTGATCGCGGGCGTGAGGCGGAGCGCGAGATGGCCGATGGCTTCCCACGAGCGGCCGGGACAATAATTTTTGCCGAGTTTGCCCGCGATGAGATTGAAATAAGATTCAGACTGCTCGCGTCGGCGGTTGAGAATGCGTTCGAGATTGGCGCGATCTTCGGTGAGTTCTGGCAGCTCCGCGACGGCTGCGCAGGCCGTGCCGATGAGCAGGCGTTGGTTGGAGTCGAGCTGGGCGCGGAGCGAATAGAAGGCCTTGCGACCGTCGCGGCGGTCCGTCACCAGATTGGCCTGACGAAGCAGGGCGAGTTGTGAGGAGATTCGCGATTGGGCCATACCGAGGATCTCCTGCAACTCGGCTACGGAGAGTTCCTCGTTCAAAAGCAGCGCCAGCAGACGCACGCGAGTGGGGTCAGAGAGGACTTTGAGGGTATCCCAAGAAGCTTTCACCGAACCGCACCGTGCCGGGAAGCACGTTCGGGGTCAATAGGAGTTCGTAAGATCGGGCAAACTCGCCCGCGTTAGGCCAGACGAAGCCAGCGTATTAACAACGAAATCAACTGCCAGGCGCCGAACCCAAAAATCAGCGCGCCAGCGAGCATATTGATGACATGAAGGGTGTGGTCGCCGAGCTTGCGTCCAAGCCATCCAGCGATGCTGCAGAGAATCAGCCACCAGAGTGCCGAGCCAAAGAAGATGCCGCAGCCGAGAATGATCGTTTCGAAGTGCGTGTAATCCGGTCCGCCGACGCCCGCTGCAGCTACTACGCCAACCAATCCGAGGAGCGTGAGAGGGTTGGATAGGGTGAGGAGAAGCGTAAATATATACGCAAGAAAGAGATTCTGCTCGTGGATCGGACGTATGGCAGCCGTTGGATCTTTGGCGCGAAACGTATGCAGGCCGAGCACGATCAAAAACAATCCACCCCCGAGTTGAAGTACGGTGTGATGGCTATTGATGAGAGCGGTGATCGCGGTCAGCCCCAACGCTGCGATGAGGCCGCATATAAGATCAGCGGTGGCGGCACCGAGTCCGGACACAATGCCGGAGAGGCGTCCTTCATTGAGCGTGCGACGAAAAATCAACAACGCGATCGGGCCGACGGGAGCGGCGACCGAGAAACCGATGACGATGCCTGTGAGCAAAGTAAGAAACATGCGCGTGCCTACTGCGAGACAGACGAACTCTCCTACGGTTTGCAATCGGGGAAGTGCGTTCGCATCTGCCGAAGGTTCCATCTGGCTATTAGTTGTATGCCCTAACCATGACAAACAAACGTCTCTGGCGTGGTCCCAAGGTTTTAGAGGGAAACAAAAAAGCCAACGGTGTGAACCGCTGGCTTGAAAAGGAACGAAGAAAAAAGCCGGATTAGCTCGCGTCGACGTGTTTGGAAATACCGGTGATCGTGTAGCTTTCTTCAGAGGTGCCGATCTTTACCTTAACGGTGTCGCCGATCTTCTTCGTGAGAAGCGCGAGGCCAAGCGGTGTTTTGTAAGCGATAATGTTTTTGTCGGGAACGCTGTCCCATGCACCGAGGACGGCGTAGCGGGCAGGGCTGCCAGAGGCACCGACTTTGACGTCGACAACGCTGCCGACGCTGACCTGGTCCGTGGCGGCATCTTTGAAATCAGTGATGCGGGCGCGGCCGAGTTCGCGTTCGAGTTGGGATTTTTGCGCCATAAGGACTTGTTGGTCCTGTTTGGCCATCTTGTACTCGGAATTTTCCTTGAGATCGCCGTGCTCGCGAGCGGAGGCAATGGCTTTGGAGTTCTCTGGAATTTTTTTGGAAACGATCGTCTCGTATTCCTCGCGTTTGCGTTCGTAGCTTTCGCGAGAAACGAGGAGTTGCTCTTCCTTACCCTCGGCTTCGCTGGCGATGATCGATTGAATCGAGGGGAAGATTTTGATGAAGCGGGCGAGGAGAGACTTTTTGGTCAATTCCTCAAAGCCCTGGTTAAGAAGAAGTGTATTGGCGAGATCGCGAGCAGTCTCGGGATCGGCCGTTGAGAGGAGATCACCGATGAGCTCGGTGTCGTCGCTCAGGATTTCACCGAGAGGAATACGGCGAGCGCCGGAGGCTTGGAGCGCCTCGTAATCGATCGCGAAGAAGATCGCGCTGAGCAGGCGAGGCGTGATGAGGTCGTGAAGGAGCTTGGCGAATTTCTTCGAGTGACGATTCTTGACGATCCAAAGCAGGACGGGGGCGCGAAGATTTTGTTCAACCTGCCAACGTTTGAGCGCGGCGGCGAGTTCGTCGGCGTGGCCATTTTCAACGAGGAAATTAATGCACTCGGTGGTGAATTTGCCTTGGCTGGTCTTCAGCAAGGTGAAGGCGATGTCGCGAGTTTCGACTGGATGCGTGGCTTTGACCAGATCGAGGAAACGGCTTTGGAATTGGACCGGAATTTTCTCGGCGATCTCAGGAAGTTCGCGAACGTTGCTAACGAGCGAGGTCTGAGTGGGCTCGAAGGCCGTGTCGACGCCGACAACTTTAGCGAGGTCGTCGCGCACAGCCGCACCGTAAAGGCGCTCGGCGGCATCAAGTTGGTTACTGTCTTTGACGGCATCGGCAACACCCGTAAGAATGGCGTTCAGATCGGTTTTGATCTCTTTTTCTTCGACGGCGGCGATCAAGTCCTCAGCGAGGCTGATGCGGCGGCGGGCGGAGCGGGTGCCGTTAAATTGTTCGAGGATTTCGTCTTCGGCGGAAACGGGGGTTTCACGGAGGATGTAGCACTCGGTCTTTTTAACCGGAATCGCGATACGCGGGTCCTTGGCAACGGCTTTTTTAGCGACGGACCACCATTTTTTAAACTTCTCTTCACCAATAACCTGAGCGAGCGTAATCTCAAGATCGATCGCGGTGGTGGCGTTGTTGGGATAGGCTTGAAGTCCCTCGACGATGAGCTGGGCGGGATCGTTCTCGATCAGATCGGCGATCTTGGCTGGCTCAATCTGTTTGCGGACGAGAAGATGATTAGCCGGAAGGACATCCATCGTACCGATGCAAAAGGTCGGGTCCATCTGGTGCGATTTTTTGCCCAGAAAGTCGATGACCAGCTTATGAGAGCTGTCGTCGTAGGATTTGATCTGACCGAAACCCCAGCTCCGGTGTACCACGTAGCTGCCAGATTTCATGGCTTCCAACTTGGCTTTGGACGCTTTGAGCGTTGGGTTTTTGGCGATGAGCGCAGATACAGCTTCCGAATTCATAAAAAGAGGTTGTGCAGGTCTGAATCGACTAGTTGAGGGTACTGCGGGGGGGGATGTCAATCAGTGGATGCGTTGAGCTGCTTTTGGTAAAACACTAAGCAATGGCTTCGTTCTTGCAAACCCGGCCCTTGCGGAAAGCGTGACCCGATGACGAAAATCGAGGCAAACACCGCTTCCACACCATGGTCTTCAGCCGTGAAGCTGCTGGTGCGCTGGATCGAAAATAATGAACGAGTGGATGCTTTGCTGGAAAGTTTGCCTCGCACCATGCCCGGACAGGACCGTGGACGTTGCCAAAGCTTGCTCTTTGGCGCGGTGCGAAATCTCGGCCGTATCGATGCTCACCTGACGAAATTAATCGAGCGTCCGCCACGGGCTCGGCTGCGCGCTGTATTATTAGTAGCGGGTTTTGAACTGATCGAAGGTGGTGACGAACATCACGTCGCGCGTGTGGTGCATCACGCGGTTGAGCAGGCGAAGACTTTGGCAAGTCCGCCCGAAGCCCGACTCGTCAACGCCGTCGTCCGCAAGCTCGCTGCGGCGCTGGTTGCTGAAACTCCGCCCCCGAAACTCGCCACGGCTGAGCAATTGGCGACGTTTTATTCTCATCCTCTCTGGCTCGTCACGCGTTGGCTCGCTCAGTTCGGTGCACAAAGTACACGCCAACTTCTAGAGTGGAACCAACATCCATCGCCCGTTTACGCACGCTGGCGATTACGCGAACGCGGTCCGTCTCCCGAGGAACTTGCCTGGCTTTCGCCAACGACTTGGACGGGTTTCTACGAGGTGAAACAAGGACACTGGTCTGAAGTCGAGGCGTTGATCGCGGCTGGCGCGGTGTACCTGCAAGATCCTTCTACGCGCCTTGCGGTCGAGCTGCTCGCGCCGCAACCAGGTGAAACCATTTTTGACGCTTGCGCCGCCCCTGGTGGCAAGAGCGTGGCGATCGCCGACGCGATGCGTAGCACCGGGACGGGCGATGCTTCGTCCGGCCGGATTGTGTCGATGGATCTGCCTGGCGACCGAATCGATCGCTTGAAGCAAAACCTCGGCCGTGTGGTCGGTGTGGATGTCGCGCTCGTGCAAGGCGACGTGTTGGTGCCTGCGCGAAAACTTTTGGAGGAGCATAACCTGCCTTCGGAATACGCGGCTGTGCTGATCGACGTGCCGTGCTCCAATACCGGTGTCATGCGTCACCGCGTCGATGTGCGCTGGCGTTTGCAGGAAAATGATTTTCACAAACATGCGCGCCAACAACTCGCGCTGCTCTCGTCGGTTTGCTTGCGCGTGGCCTTGGGCGGTCGGCTGGTTTACAGCACGTGCAGTCTGGAGCCGGAAGAAAACGAACACGTCGTCGGACTGTTTCTCGAGAAACATGGCGCGCGCTACGTTCTCGAAAAAACGGCCGCGACCCAGCCTTGGGTTGACGGGCACGACGGCGCTTCGGCGTTTTTGCTCAGGCGTAAAGCATAACCGTAAGCTCGTTTGGCTCACGCCAGAATCGAAAGAACGAAGGGCGAACGTTTGATCGTCACCTTCGTTCTTCGTTTCTTGGTGGCTCAAGCTTTCCGAGTTTTGTTTTTCTTTCGTTCGCTGAGAGAAAAGTCCAGGCCACGATACGGCTTTGCTTTTGACCGGCAAACATGACGAGCGTGCGGACATCGATTGCCCGTACTTTGCCGAGCTCGCGATAAATCGCCGGTAACGTGCCCTGTTTCGAAACCAGCGTCGTGAACCAAATACATAGCTCGGGTCGTGCTGCACTTTCAAGAATCATCCGGCGCACAAAGGCGGCTTCGCCGCCGTGACACCAAAGTTCGTTACTTTGACCGCCAAAGTTCAGCACGGCTTTCGCCGGTTTGCCGCCCCCGAGATTTTTTAATTTTCTCAATGTGCCCGCGGCTGCTTCGGCGGGCGAAGAATGAAAAGGCGGATTGCAGATCGAGAGCGCGAAGGCTTCGCCTGGGCGAACGATATTCTTGAAGACCGCATCCATTGCTGGCTGATGACGGCATTGGATTTTTTCTGCGACGGAATTTGCCGCTACGAGTTGGTTTGCCCAATTCACCGAGATCGGATCGACATCGGTGCCAACGAAACGCCAACGGTACTCATGCACGCCGATGAGCGGGTAAACACAGTTCGCACCCACGCCGATGTCGAGCACAGCCACCGAAGGGCCGCGCGGGATTTTTGCCGCGTCGTTTTCCGCGAGCAGATCGGCCACATAATGCAAATAGTCGGCTCGGCTCGGGATGGGAGGGCAAAGATAGCCGCGTGGAATATCCCAGTGTTCGACGCTGTAATGATATTTTAGCAACGCGCGATTCAGCATCTTTACCGCGTCTGGATCGGCAAAGTCGATCGTGTCGCCGCTGAGCGGATGGGGCACAAGGAAATGTTTCAACTCCGGACAGGCCTCAATCAAACGCGGAAAATCGTAAGGCGCCCGATGTGGATTGCGCGAATGCAATTCACCTTTTGTATGGTTCGTCTTTTTAGGCGCGGTTTTCAGATTGCGTTGACTATGTAGGAAGCTGTGAGGAGGCCAAGGATCTTGCGCGGGAATAGTGTATGTCGTGCGAGCAGCTTTATTGAGTAGGTCCTGAAGGGCCGTCTCGTTATTTGGCATAGGATTGGAAGCTAGTGTGGGATTTTTAAGATCGTTACAGTTGACGGGGCTCAGTTCTGAGTAACGTGTGCGCAGGTATAGTTTACCTTTCATCCCAGGAAGGAACCAGATGACGTTCAAACTTTCGGTCAATGGACAGGCTCACACGGTGGATGCGGCACCCGACACGCCGTTGTTGTGGGTGCTACGCGACCATCTGAATCTGGTTGGCACGAAATACGGTTGCGGCATCGGTATGTGTGGCGCCTGCACGGTACACATTAACGGTCAGGCAGTGCGTTCCTGCCAGCAACCGGTGTCAGCGATCGCGGGCCAAAAAATCGTGACCATCGAAGGCTTGTCTGAAAATGCTTCGCATCCGCTGCAGCGGGCCTGGACTGAACTTGATGTTCCTCAATGCGGCTATTGCCAGTCTGGTCAAATCATGAGCGCCGCCGCTCTGCTCGCCAGCAATCCGAAACCAACCGATAGCGACATCGACGCGGCGATGACCGGTAATCTCTGTCGTTGCGCCACGTATGTCCGCATCCGGGCTGGTATTCACCGCGCGGCCGAACTCGCTATGAGCAAGGAGGTCGCCAAATGAATGCGCCTGACATCGCTGCGATGGATCGCCGTTCGTTTCTGCGACTTTCTGCGATTGCGGGTGGTGGACTTGTACTCGGCTTTTATCTCGATTCAGTGCCTGGGCTTCGGGCTGCCGAGGTTACGAAAGCGGGTGCTGCGCTTAACGCTGGTGAGTTTGCGCCCAATGCTTTCATCCGCATCGCCCCCGACGGCACAGTCACGATCTTCGCTCATAAACCCGAGATCGGTCAGGGCGTGAAAACCTCGCTGCCGACGATCGTGGCCGAGGAACTTGAAGTCGATTGGAATGTGGTGACGGTAGTAGCCGCTCCTTTGGATGCAGCATTTGGTTCGCAAGCTGCGGGCGGCAGCACTTCGACGCCGAGCAGCTATATGAACCTGCGGCACGCTGGCGCCACGGCGCGCACGATGTTGGTCGAAGCTGCCGCCAAAACGTGGGGCGTTCCATCAAGTGAATGCCGGGCCGAGAAAGGCCGTGTGATTCACGACGCTTCAAAACGTTCACTGTCTTACGGCGAACTAGTGGCCAAAGCTGCGACCTTGCCCGTGCCCGACGCGAACGCTGTTAAGCTGAAAGATCCTAAAGATTTTAAACTTATTGGTACTCGCATCAGCGGCGTGGATAATCCGAGAATTGTTACCGGTCAGCCGCTTTTTGGACTCGATCAAAAAGTTCCCGGCATGTTGTACGCCGTGTATACAAAGTGCCCTGTTTTTGGCGGCAAAGTCGTGAGCGCGAATACCGATCGCATTAAAAAACTCTCCGGCGTGCGTGACGCTTTTGTGATCGAAGGCAGCAAAGGTGATCTGAGCGGCCTGATGCCGGGTGTGGCGATTGTGGCTGATTCGACTTGGGCTGCCTTTTCGGCGCGTAAGCAACTTCAAGTGACGTGGGACGAAGGCTCGGCCGTTGACGAGAGCTGGACCGCTTTTGCCGAACAGGCGGCAACGCTCGGATCAAAGGCCGGAAAAATCGTGCTACGCAAAGACGGCAACGTTGATGCCGCGTTCGGCAGCGCGGCAAAAGTCGTCGACGCGCAGTACGTGTATCCATTTTTATCGCACGCCAATCTTGAGCCACAGAACTGCACAGCCTCCGTGCAGGGTGACCAGGTCGAGATTTGGGCGCCGACGCAGAACCCGGGGGCAGGGCAAAAACTCGTCTCTGAAACGCTCGGTATTCCCACTGGAAACATTAAAGTCCATATCACTCGGATCGGCGGCGGCTTTGGCCGTCGGTTAATGAATGATTACATGGTGGAAGCCGTTGCGATTTCGCAAAAAGCTAAAGCGCCGGTGAAGCTCACCTGGGCCCGGGAGGATGATATGCACCACGATTTCTATCGTCCTGGCGGTTTCCATTTTTTGAAAGGTGCGATCGATCAGAACGGTGCGATTGCTGGATGGCGGAATCATTTTGTTACCTTTGGGAACGTATCCGACAGAGCTGGAAATGGCGCTGCACTTAGCGCCGATGAGTTTCCATCTCGGTTCGTTGAAAACTTTCTCGGCGAGACCACGGTCCTTACCTGCAATGTCCCAATGGGCTTTTGGCGCGCTCCAGGAAGCTGCAGCGTCGCTTGGGTCATGCAGAGTTTTATTGATGAACTCGCGCACGCGGCGGGCAAAGATCCTTTGGCGTTTCGCCTTGCGCTTCTAAGTCAAAAAGAAATTCCGCTTCCGCCGAACCCACGTGGGCAACCTTTCAGTTCCACGCGTGCGAAAGGCGTCCTCACGCTCGCCGCAGAGAAAGCAGACTGGGGCAAAAAGCTACCCAAAGGCCAGGGCCAAGGTATCGCATTCCATTTTAGTCATCGCGGCTACGTCGCGCAAGTGGCCGAGGTCACCGTTTCAAAAGATGGCACGCTCAAAGTTGACCGTGTGGTTTCCGCTGCCGACGTTGGCTCCGAAATCATAAATCTTAGCGGTGCTGAAAATCAGGTGCAGGGTTCTGTCATCGACGGATTGAGTGCGGCTTGGCTGCAACAGATGAACTACGAAAACGGCCGTATGCAGCAGGCGAATTTCAACGAGTACCTTCTGTTGCGCATCGCTGACGCACCGAAAGTGGAAGTGCATTTTCTAAAAACTGATAACCCGGTCACGGGCCTAGGTGAACCAGCTTTACCGCCGTTGGCTCCTGCTGTGTGCAACGCCATTTTCGCAGCCACCGGCAAACGCATTCGTGAACTGCCCCTCTCCAAAGCCGACTTAAGTTGGAGCTGAGTTGGTTAGCTTTTTATAGTCTTCCCAGGTATCGACGTCAGTCGCGAGTTCAGGCAAGTCCACTCCGATCACGTGGGCAGAATTTTCATTCAGAATTTGTCGCGCACCTTTGTCGCCGTGCAGTGCAGCCAGGGCTCCGAAATAATCGCGACCGAATAAAACCGGTACGCCGTCGCGGCCAGCGTAGCGTGCTGCGACGATCGATCCTTGGCCTCGAAACGCCGTGCGCAGCGCGGTGATCGTGTCGGCTTGAAAATGCGGTTGATCGCAGACTGCGACGAGGATCGCATCAAGATTTTGCTTCCGTTCAATGAGTTGCGTGACTCCACAGCGAATCGAGGAGCCCATGCCGTCGGCCCATTTCGGATTAGAAACAATTACCACCGGCAAATTAGCAAGCTCGATGCGCACTCGATTTTCGTAGGCGCCAAGTACCACGACCACTGGGCTCGCGCCGGCACGGATCGATGCGTCTGCCGCACGTGCGATGAGTGTTTGGCCGGATATGGTGAGCAATTGCTTGGGTTGCCCGAGTCGGGCTGAAGTGCCCGCAGCGACGATGACGGCAGCGAAAGTGAAAGGATCGGCATTCAAAATGCGAAAGTTCCTAAGAAGATCTTAGCTCTAGCTTAGAGCTATCGTTGTTGCGCGCAAGTGGCGTCGCTTACCGGAAAACTCCCTCACCAAGTTAACATGTCCAGAAAAGCAAACGCGCCCAAAGCTTAAGCTTTGGACGCGTTTAAAAAACGATGATCAGTAGCTTTTTCTTCTTCAGCTGTTCAGCAAAAGACCTGTCGTGCCGCTATCGGCGAGGACGATTTTCCCGGGACTTTTGAGCGAAGCTTGGATATCGAGTAGGCGGAAAAGCGCGGCGGCGACTTCGGGTTCACGTTGGATCTCGCCGAGTGCGCGGCCGACGACTTCGGGGCGCACAGCCTGTGCCTGACCAAGTCGTTGCGAAGCCTGCTTGTCCGCTTCAGAGTGGATGATCGCGACGGTGTTGTCGCCTGCCTGTTTCATGGCGGCAGTGACTTGGCGGAGCCGGTTGACCACCTTGCGTTGAATTTCCGCGATCATACCGAGATCGCGGAAAGCGACTTTTCGAATATAGGTTGAGCCGAGCGCGAAGCCCCATTCGGTCGAAGTTGGGGAAACTTCCTCGCGTACCTTGCGGGAAAGCGCGTCGCGATCTTCAAGCAGCACATCGAGCTTAAGGTTGGAAAGCTGTTTGACGACTGCGGTGGCGACATTGGCTTTGAGCGAGCCAATCGGATCAGAGTTACGGAAAAGAAACGCCTCGGGGTCATTCACGTACATCTCGAACCACACGCCAACACCCATCGGGGCGCCTTCCTCGGAGTTGACGAGTTGGTTGCGCAAGTACGACTGGTGGAGCTGCGTGCTGACCGTGTAGGTTTTTCCGAAGAACGGCAGCAAAAGTGAGCGCAGCCCGAAGTGCGCAATTGGGAAGAATAGTCCGGGTTCATCAACCTGGCCTATTACTTTTCCGAAAAACGTGTAGACGAGAACGGTGCGCTCCGGAAGGACGCGCCAGAGTTGGAACATCTGACCGAGCAAAACCAAGATGCCGGTGACGATAAAGGTGAGGGCGAACCCAACGCAGAGAGAAACGATAAAATTCATATTAAGATGTGTTGAGAGGTTATAGTTTCAGTACGGTTTGCGCGGCTTTTTCGCGAAGAGGGAGACTCGCGTTACGGAGGTAACTGTCGAGCGCCTCCTTACCACCATGGGCGTGCATCGAGGAGAGCGTCTTGCCGAGTTCGAGCAGCGGAGCGGCTTCGGCGTCGGCGCGATTTTGCGCAATCTGGACGGCCTGTTCGGCCATTTTTAATTTTTGCTCTGCATCCGCGCGCGATTGGCTGATTGCTGCGGCAACTTGGTTCTGTGTGGTATTGATCGAAGCGAGTGCTTCGTCGACATCACTTGGTGGGTCGATGTTGGTGATAAGGGCGGCGTCGAACTCGATGCCATAGCGTGCAGCTGTTTTGCGGCAGGCTTCTTCCATGTGGCGATTAATTAGGGAAAGATTGCGGCGCAGGTCGTTAATCGAGACGCCTTCCACTGCGCCCTCGGCACGATCTCCGTGGAAGGTGGCAACGCGATCACGTAACGTGGAAATAAAGTAGCCGACGACGTGCGCGGCCGGATGTGAGACGCCGAAGAGATAGGCGTAGAGATTTCGTTCACACGGTTTCCAACGAATTTGCCCGGAAATCTGCACTGTGAGATTATCCTTTGTTACCGCCTCGATGAATTCCTGATTGATGTCCGGATCCCACGTGATGTCGACGGCTTGGATAGTCATGTCGACTTTGTAGAGACGTTGCCACGGCCATTTAAAATACGGACCGCCGGGCGGAATCACGCGGAGGTTGGGATAATTGTAGCGCTGCTTCTCCTCGTCAGTGAGCAACGCTCCCAGTTGTGGATCATCCGCACTGGTGCCAGTCATGCGTTGCGCGCGGCCGAAGGTGGTGATTACACCACGTTGAGTAGGGCCAATGGAATAAACGCCGAAGAGCAGCGTGAAAAGCGCGGCTAAGCCGACGCCGAGGATTATACCAAGCAGGATGGTCGTCATAGAGAAAACGGGAGGCGGGAGAACGGCGTGAAAATACAATTCACAGGTTTCTTGGTGGTTTTAGGTGCGGCGTCAAAAAACGCCGGTGCGAACACCTCAACCGTCTTGAAACCTTTTGTTAAGACTAAACCAGTTACAATTTGGCTATTTCTTTCCAAACACGGATCCAGTCTTAGGCGGCCCACGCCTGCAATACGCGGCAGGTCTGCCAAGGCGGTTAATTGCTAACGCCGATCGTGCCTCGCGATCGACGGACTAACCGTTTTCTAAAGTCGTGGGTGTTTCTCGAACTTCGGCAATGTGGGGTCAATCGGATCCCACGGTTGCGCGTCGGAGGTCCAAATCTCGATTTGAGCTTTGAACCAGCTTGGGTCATCGAGGCTTGATGCGGTCATACCTATACCGGTAGAGCCGGGACTCTCGCCGCCGGTGAGTCGAGAACCACAGTCGGGGCAGAAGCCGCGTTTGTGCTCTCCATATGCTTCGCTAGGAGTGAGGTGGTAGCGCACGACACCTTTGGTGATTTTAAACGTTTCGGCTGGCACATAGACGACCGGTGCGTAGGGCCCTCCTGTCACTTGCTGGCAATCCCGGCAGTGGCACTTGAGCATCTTGATTTCCTCGGGCTGCGCCGAGCACTCGTAGCGGATCGCTCCGCAGATGCATCCACCGGTAAAAGGCGTTTTCATGGCGATATATTTCCCTTTTTTTGGAATCTTTGGGGTTACCTAAATTGATTGTCCGATTCACTGCCTGCTCGCGATTTTTAAATCGCCTATTTTAGGTACGCTACTTAAACTTAACGCTATCGGTAAACCGAGCGCTTGCGCGGTTGAGCGTGTTCCTGCTATTGCGATGGCTTCGACCCAGCGCGAGTTCTGCAATGGGGTGGGTGAGAGGCGAACGGGTTTAAGTGAGCACGTGAGGGCGTCACCGTTACGCACGAGCCAACCCCATCCGAGTGGCACTTCGTTTCCAGTCATCATTCCTTGCTCAGTCACCAGATAGAGGTGATCGGCGGCGTGATAGCGGCGGAGGCGGGAAAATTTCACAGACTGAATGACCTTTCGCTGAAGCGTCTCCAGCTCTTTTTCCAAGCCATGCAAACCGTCGTGCTTCAGTCCGCGAAAATCGTAGTCGTCGTACTCGGCGAAAAGCGATTCACCTCGGCGCAGGTCTGGACGGTGCACAGCAAGAAGTGCTCGCAAGGCGCTCATCCGTTCTGTCAGTTCTAGCGTTTGCAAACGGACGGTGGTTTCATCGGCTTGGTCGCGGAGAAAATCGGCGCGGCATTGTTTGCATTCGAATAGCGCAGTCGTCCGATTCGCTGCGTCCCATGAACACGCTGCGATATCGGCTCGATAGCCGCTCGCCGGGATCCGCACTTCGCAGGCGGCGATCGGCAATCCGTTCTCCCGCGCCCACGCGAAAGCCAATCGCTTCAACTCGCGGTGTGCGTCGGTTTCGCCTCGGTTCACGGAGGGATCGTTTTCCTCTACGATGATTGTTTCAAGAAAAACGGTGAGTCGTCTTGAGGTAAAAAGACCACCGGGGTAAAGAAATCCTCCGGTGGTCACGTCTTGGTTACGACTTCTGTAATGCTGGTTTACACCGGCACCGCAGAAAGCTGTTCGATGAACTCGTCATGATTCATCGGATACGAGAACATGCCGAAATCGTGCTCGAGGGCGGCGTCTTGTTCCTTTTGACTGGTAGCGGCGGTGCAATCTTTGAGCGTTATGACTTCGAAGCCGAGCTCGTAGGCGCTGCGCATCGTCGACTCGACGCAGCAGTTGGTGAGAAAGCCGCAGATTGCCACGGTTTGGATTCCTTTATTGCGCAAAATAAAATCCAAGTTGGTGCTTTGGAATCCGCACAGCCCGCGTTTGCCTTCGATGACAATGTCTTCAGGGCGCGGTTTCAATTCGTTGATGATCTCGGCGCCCCAAGTGCCTTTGCGGAAGGCCTTGTTGTCGACGACGCCTTTCAGAATACCATACGGCGATTGGTTTAGCTCGTGATAGTCGCTGCTGAAGCTGATAGGCACGTGAATAATGGTGGCTCCAGCCTCGCGTGCCGCCGCAACGGCTTCCATGGTGTGAAGCAGCATGTGATTGGATAACATCACGCCTTTGACGGCGTCGTGAAAAACACCTCCTTGGGCGGCGAAATCGTTTTGGTATTCGATCAGTACTACAGCGGTCGTTTTTGGATTCATGATTTTTCCTCAATTACCTGTTGCCGGACCTGCGCAAATTCGGCCCAAATCCTAAAAAAGCAAACGGCGAGCGGTCGAATTCCGAAGATCACCTCCCGTTTTTTCCCCGTTAAGTACTTGAAATATCGGAGCGATCGTTCCGGATTTTGCGGGAAAATCTTTAGCGCAGATGTTGGCGTGTACCCGATAGCGCGCGCTGTTGCTTGGTATATCTTTTTGAGATGATGAAAACTAACATCTGCTCATCGTTAAGCGCAGCACCTGCAATTTTTTTTGCGACTTCTGCGCTCTTGCTCGTTCTCGTCGTGGGTTGTAGCACTGAACCGGACTCGCATGTCGTCTCCGCTCCGCCGCCTCCACCACCGTCGACAACCACGACCACCGTCACCTCTTCTCCGGCGATGGTGACAACTCCCGGTACGACAACTACCACGATGGCGACGCCGAACGGCACGCCTGTCATTGTCACGCAAGCACCGCCTGCCATTCAGCAAGAGCCGGTGCTAGAACGTCCATCGGCGGATGACGTCTGGATTCCAGGATACTGGACGTGGCGTGAAAATCATTACGTGTGGATCGCGGGACGCTGGGAAAAGCCGCCTCGCTCTGACGCAGTATGGGTTGCTCCGCGTTGGGAACAGGAAGGATCAAGTTATCGGTTCTACGAAGGCTATTGGCGCTAACAATTACCCATGGTGTTGCTGATAACACCGGGCCATAAGGAGACCCACCGGGGGTGAGAAATCCCCCCGGTGGTTAGGTTTCTAGGTGATGATGGAGATAACAAATGGTTCGGTCATAATGGCAGAGGTGACAGTCAGTGGTATGCTTCCGGCACGCCGTTAGGAAAAGATCGGAGCGGGCCTTCAGGAAGTCATCCTCTGGCGATTGTCAAGATGACAGGCTAGAGTGCCAGCCTATGAAACTTAACCTAAACGGCATTTCACAACGGTCAATTTACCGGTTTTCTCTAGTTTTTGGCATGGTCGCTTTTTTGGCATGCGCGCCGATGGTTACAGCTCAAACTTCGTCCGGCGCTTCTTCTGGTTCTGCAGGTACCAACGGCTCTGGAACGCGTGATTCAGACCGCAACCGCAATCGCGGTGACGAGGATATGCCGCGTTATAAACGTGATCCCGATGGATCCAATTCTTCTGGCTCGTATGGCTCGTCGAGCAGCTCCAGCAGTTCGGGTGGGATGTACCCGCGCTCAGACCGAGACCGCTCAACTTCCAGTAGCTCTGGTAGTCCGGGAAGAAAGCATCGGGACAGAGATCGTGACCACGACGACAACTCTGGATCGAATTCTTCTTCCTCATCTTCTTCTTCGAGCGGAGGCATGCGTGAACCGTAGGGTTCGCTGACGCCTAGATACTTTGCTGTCGCGCTGGGTCGAGCCGACAGTGTGGTAGGTGTGGTGGCGGAGAGTGTAGGCCGCCGCCACCTTTCGCCTAGATCGGCGCGAGTCGATGGCGAAAAAGAGCGAAAGACCACCGGGGAGCAAGAAATCCCCGGTGGTCGACTCTGCGTTCTGACGGCTGAAGGTGTCAGAGACACAAAAAATGTAATAAACAAGACAGATCGCGCGGGGAATTGTGTTCCGAAACATGCAAAGTCACCACGCTGCTACTATTACACTTAGGAATGCGGATCCGTTCGTTTCGATAAATGTCGCGCTGGCGCTGCGTATTAGCACGGACAATGTTAGCTGTTATTGGTTCTGATAGGCTCAGCCGTCGTAAGAACGCTGCCGAATTAGATAAGCGCCTCAGTCACCGAGGAATTTCGCCCGAGCCAAGGCTTTGTGTCACTTACGGACAACTGTGCTTACCATAGGATGGATCTCAAAGACAAAACCCGCGTTGGCTCTTATAATTGGGTCGGCATCGGCGAGAGTGCGCGAATCGACGTTGGCAGGCAACTCGACGATACAGACGCTGAAACCACCGTGCGGATCACTGACATTACCGAACGCCACGGCGTAGCCTTGGTCGCATTCGTGCAGGGATGCGCTTTTTCACGAACCAGCTTTATCGCAAATGCTCGGCATTTTTGAGCGTGTTTGACGGAGTTTGTAGGTGCTGTGAGGAACCGATTTTATACCTTGTTGTCGGTGCATCACCGTGGACCATTTTTGTTGTATCGGTGCTAATCTGCGTGATCGCAGGTTCATTGAGTTGGATTTTGGTTGAGCAGCCTTTTTTGCGGTTGAAATCAAAACGCAAAGCGAGGGGCGGAAACCCAGAAGCCATTTCGCAAACGCAAGTGTTGACCGATTCGGACCTATATCAGGTGGTGCCCAGTGGCACAAAACTGAATAAGGGACGAGGGTGTTGAGCCCGTGAACTCGGGTAGTCGAACGCAGAGCGACGAAACTTTCTCTGGAACTGGGTTGATGCCGTGCAGAGCGCTTCGTCCAACTGTATATATATCAGCGTGTCGGCGGACAGGAGTGCAGCTGTAGTTGCGAATCGGTGAATTGCACGTTCCGTAACGACGTTTTGTTGATCCCGTTCGCACTATGTTGAAATCATTCGTCTATTTTCTCGCCGCTGGGACTGCGCTCCTTGGTGGCTGTAAGGATAAAACCACTACGGCGGCATCCGCTGCTCCGCCTGAGGTGCAAGTCATGCATCCGATAACCCGTGATGAACCGATCTACGCCGAGTGGGTCGGCGCGGTGGACGGGCTGGTAAATGCCCAAGTACGTGCGCAGGTGACCGGTTATTTGCTAAAGCAAAAATATACTGAGGGAGGGCGGGTAAAAGCTGGCGACCTGCTTTTCGAAGTCGATCCACGGCCTTTTCAGGCCTTGGTCGATCTGGCGCGAGCCAATGCTGATAAAGCCGAAGCTGATTTCAAAAGGGTAGCCGCTCTCGCGGATGAGCAAGTGGTTGCCAAGCAGGACTACGACACTGCGGTCGCGGCGCGTGCGGCAACCAAGGCGTCTCTCGCGCAAGCGGAACTCAATCTTGAGTTCACCCAGATCAAATCTCCGATTGATGGTGTTGCAGGCATCGCGACCGCTCAGTTGGGTGATCTGGTCGGACCAGGTTCTGGCGTTCTCACGACCGTGTCCACGGTGGACCCGATCAAGGTGTACTTTCCAGTTAGTGAACAGGCCTATCTCCAATTCAGGAATCAACCCGCTAATGGAGGGCGGAGATTCCCCGATGACATGGAACTCGAACTTGTTCTTTCCGACGGCAGTAAGTATCCGCAAAAAGGAAAATTCTTCGCCCTTGATCGGCAGATTGACCAAAACACCGGCACGCTGCGCGTCGCGGCGACGTTCCCCAATCCGGATAATTTGTTGCGACCGGGACAGTACGCCCGTGTGCGAGCTGTCGTGAGCGTAGCACAAAATGCACTCGAGGTTCCTCAACGCGCCGTTAACGAGCTGCAGGGCACCTATCAAGTCGCGGTGATCGGATCCGATAATATTGCTCACCTTCATGCAGTCAAAGTTGGCGCTCGAGTGGGCGCGCAATGGATCATCACCGATGGATTGAAACCAGACGATCAAATCGTCGTCGAAGGACTGCAAAAGGTTAAAGACGGCACGAAGGTGAACGTGAAACCCTTTTTAGCCGCTGCATTGGTTCGGCCGTAAAAGCGTATTTTTATTTCAAACGATCGTTTCGGCTAACCATGTATCGATTTTTTATCAATCGTCCGATCGTCGCGATCGTGATTTCAATTCTCACGGTCATCATTGGACTAGTGATGATGCTGCAGTTGCCGGTCTCGCAATACCCGAAAATCGTGCCGCCCGAGGTTCGCATCACGACGAGTTTCGTCGGCGCGGATGCGCAGACTGTCGAGCAGTCGGTTGCCGCACCGATCGAGCAACAGATGAGCGGCGTCGATAACATGAACTACATGACATCGATCAATGGTAGCGATGGTTCGCTGCGCTTGATTACGAACTTCGACATCGCGACCGATCCGAACAACGACTTAATCCTTTCGCAGATGCGCGTAACGCAGGCTAACCCGCAGCTACCGGCAGACGTCGCGAGTTTTGGTGTGACCGTGCAGAAGCAGCTGACTGCGCCGCTGATGTTGGTGGCTCTGAGTTCTCCCAACGGAACTTACGATGGTACATTCCTGGCGAATTACGCGTACATCAACATAAACGACCGACTCACGCGCGTGTCAGGCATTGCGAGCGTGGTGGTGTTCGGCGCGGGACAATACGCGATGCGTTTTTGGATCAAGCCCGACCAACTCGCGAAGCTCAACCTTACCGTCCCCGAGGTGATCCAGGCGATCCAGAGCCAGAACACCGTCAATCCCGCAGGCCAGATCGGTGCCGAACCAGTACCTTCCGGCCAAGAATATACTTATTCCGTGCGGGCCCAAGGTCGGTTGGCCTCGCCGGAAGAGTTTGGCAATATCG
>Ga0302321_100000563_pt1 | contig 32232 bp, 24 predicted proteins | sample Fen_T0_1_FD_202505 | JGI IMG/M metagenome (GOLD analysis project Ga0302321, IMG submission 202505) | Peat permafrost microbial communities from Stordalen Mire near Abisko, Sweden - Fen_T0_1 | ecosystem: Environmental > Terrestrial > Soil > Wetlands > Permafrost | place: Sweden: Abisko... | reverse complement strand
GCCAAAACGAACTTCGGGCTGGTGGATGCCCGGGCCGTGCTGGAAAAGCTCGTCCGCCTTCCCGTCAAAACTTGGAACTACAAAACGCAGGCGGATGCCATCCGCCATATCGGCCCCATGGCGCAGGATTTCGCCGCAGCTTTTGGCGTCGGCGAAGACAACACCCATATCACCACCGTGGACGAAGGCGGCGTGGCGCTCGCGGCCATCCAGGGACTGAACCAAAAACTGGAAAATGAAGTCCAGGCCAGGGACGCGCGGATTGCAACGCTGGAACGGGAACTCGCTGGCATCAAGGAGCTGATCACCAAACTTTCAGAAACCAAAAACAAACCATGAAAACCCTGCTAAAACGCCTCGGCCTCGGCCAGCTTTGGCTGGCAATCGGATTGACCTCCGCCCACGGCCAAGGCACCGCCTTCACTTATCAAGGCCGGTTGAACGCCGGCACCAATCCGGTCACCGGCAGCTATGACCTGCGCTTTGCCGTCTACGATGCGTTGGCCCTCGGCTCTCAACAGGGGCCATTCGTGACAAACACGGTTACCGGGGTGACCAATGGCCTGTTCGTTGTCACGCTGGATTTTGGTAATCAATTTTCCAGCCCCGGCCGCTGGCTGGAAATTGCCGTGCAGACGAATGGCGGAAACGGATTTACGACCCTGTCGCCGCGGCAGGCGCTTACGCCGACGCCGTATGCGATCACGGCGGGCAGCGTGCTGGCGGGCGGATTGGCCGCCGGAACTTATGGCAATGCCCTGACCCTGAGCAATGCCGCCAACTCCATTTTGGGCGCATTCAGCGGCAATGGCGCAAATATTTACAATGTGAACGCCGTCACCTTGAACGGTCTGTCGAGCCAGGGCTTCTGGCAAACAAATGGCAATGCCGGCGCCGATCCGGCCAATGGGGCCTTCATCGGCACCACCGATAATTTACCGCTTGAGTTCAAGGTGAATGGCATACGGGCGTGGCGGGTGGAGCCGGCCTCCATTGGCGCACCCAATCTGATTGGGGGCTCGCCGGGAAATTATGTTTCCAACGGCGTGGTGGGGGCGACCATCGCCGGCGGCGGCACCACCAATTTTTTGGTTGGCAATCGTTTTACCAACAGTGTGACCGCGAATTTCGGCACGGTCAGTGGCGGGTTCCAAAATAGCGCGCGCGGTCAGGCGGCGGTGGTGGGCGGCGGGTTTAATAATACCGCCGCCGGCATCGAGTCTTTTGTCGGGGGCGGCGTGTTCAACGCGGCCAGCGGCTATCTGGCGACCGTCGGCGGCGGCTTTGCCCAGGGTGCCAGCGGCAGTTACTCAACCATTGCCGGGGGCTATAACAACACGGCCAGCGCCACCAATTCGACGGTCGCGGGAGGTTTGGGTAACAGCGCCACCGCGTTGAATGCGACGGTTTCCGGCGGTGATGACAATCAGGCGGTCGGCACCAACACCACGGTCGGGGGCGGCTATGGCAATCGCGCCGAGGGCGCGGGTGCCGTCGTTGCCGGCGGTGGCTTTGACGGCACGACGAGCTGGGGCAATGACACCGCTGGCGCCGCCTCGGTGATTGGCGGGGGCATGGCCAACTATGCGGATGCATACGCTTATGGCGCCACCATCTCGGGCGGGATTAAGAACTATGCTGTCAATACCAACGACACCGTTGGCGGCGGGTTGGCCAATTATGCCTCCGGGGTGGCGTCCTCCATTGGCGGGGGCGTTCAGAATTTGGCTGGCGGTGACCAGGCCACAATTGGCGGCGGGGCTACCAACCATGCGGCGGGATCATTTGGCACGGTGGGTGGCGGGCAGAATAATATGGCCGGCGATCGCTGGGCTGTGATTGGCGGCGGCCTGAATAATGAAACCGCAGCTGGCAGTTGGTTTGCCACCATCGCCGGCGGCCAAATTAATGCCGTCAGTGCCGAAGGCGGAACCGTGGGCGGCGGCTTGGCCAATACCGTCAGCGGGCGCTATGCCACCGTGCCCGGCGGGAACGCTAACACGGCCGCCGGACTGGACAGCTTCGCCGCCGGCCGCTTTGCCCAAGCTTCGCACGACGGAACCTTTGTCTGGTCGGATCTTTCCTCTTTCAGTGGATTTTCTTCTACGGCGGTGAATCAATTCCTCATCCGGGCGGCGGGTGGCGTGGGCATTGGTACCACCACGCCGCCGCCGGGAGGATTAAATGTGGCCGGCGGCGGCCTGGCGGTTTCGGGGGCTTCCAGTCCGGTTTACTACGGAGCCAAAGGCGTGTTTATTGAAAACCAGAACACTTATGGTGCCGCCTATGCCTATGATTATAGCGGTACGGGTGCGCCGCTCCCGCTTTGCCTGAACACCCCCGGCGGCAACGTCGGCATCGGCACCTCGGTCCCGGCGTATAAATTGCAGGTGGCCGGCAACTGTGCGGCGACGACGTTTGTCACGACGAGCGACCGGAATGCGAAGGAGAACTTTAAAGCTGTGGATGCGCAAACCGTTTTGGACCAAGTCGCGGCGCTGCCCGTCAGCCGCTGGAATTACAAGGAAGACCAGAAGTGCGAACACATCGGTCCCATGGCCCAGGATTTCTACGCCGCCTTCAAGGTTGGCCCGGATGATAAACACATCACGACCGTGGATGAAAGTGGCGTCGCCTTGGCGGCCATTCAAGGCCTGAACCAAAAGTTGGAGGAAGTCCGCGCCGAAAATGCCGAATTAAAACAGGAACTTTCGGAAATTAAGCGACTCCTGCTCAAACGCCCGGACCAGCACCCGTGAACCATGAAAAACTACCGACTTTTTTGTCTTGCCCGGTTGCCGGCAGTCATTTTCCGCCGGTATCTGAGCCGGGCGCCGCTTGGAACGAAGTAAAAGCCAAACAGACTGCTGCTTTCAACCCCCTATCCGCAATCGCGCTACAGCATTGATCGAAACCCACGACTGTCAAACCGTGCTCGCTAGCACCCAGGGCGGGGAGGTCGGCTGCGATGCCTCCAGGCAAACCCAAGGCAGCAAGTGATTGCTGCTCATTGAAATGCTTGAAACCGCCCGCTCGCCTGAACCTTGGCTCAGGTTGATTTTTAAAACCGGCGCTTAGGCCTTGGCAGCTTTCAGCAGGGCGGCGACCAGACCGTCCGTCGTGTGCTCCTTCGCTTCCAACTGGGGTTTTAAGCCCAGCTTCGCGATGGCCTTGCTCGTCTCGGGTCCGATGGAGGCCAGTTTGAGCCGCGGGAACTGCTTTAGGAGCTTCGGCAGGTCGAAGCGGGCGTGAAAATGTTCCACCGTCGAACTGCTGGTGAAGGTCACCCAGTCCGCGCCTTCTTCGAGCAGCCGGGCGGCCGCGCCCGTATGGTCCTCGGTTTCGGCCACCGTCCGGTAAACCGGGATGTCGTCCACGATCGCCCCCAGCTCCTGTAGGGCATCCGGCAAGTCGCGGCTCGCCACCTCGGCGCGCAGCAGGCATATCTTCACATTTTCGATGTTCTGATATTTTTTAAATGCCGCGGCAATTTTCGTCCCGACATAGACTTCCGGCATCAGATCCACCTGCAAGTGGAGTTCCCGCAATCTGGCCGCCGTGGCCGGCCCCACCGCCGCGATGCGCACGCCGCCAATATCGCGTAAATCCTTGAACTGCTTGAAGAAAAGGTCGAAAAACGCCGTCACCCCGTTCGCGCTGGTGAAGACCAGCCATTCGTAGGAATTCAATTCCAGCAGGGCGTCCACCAGGGCCATGCGTTCGGACGGCTCCGTGACCTTGATGGTCGGCACCTCCAGCACGTCCGCACCGAGTTCCGCCAGCCGCGCGGCCAGGCTGCCCGCTTGCCCGGTGCGCCGCGTGATCACGATGCGCTGGCCAAACAGCGGTTTTTGCTCGAACCAATTCAATTTGCCGCGCAGTTTCACCACCTCGCCGAGAATCGTGATGGCCGGGGGCAATATCTTGTTCTCTAGCGCCAACTTAGCGATGGTAGCCAGCGTGCCAGCCACCGTCTTCTGCCGCCCCGTCGTGCCGCGATGCACGATCGCCACCGGCAAATTCGGTGCCATCCCATTGGCAATGAGCGACTTCGTCCAGTCCGCCAGATTATCCATGCCCATCAGCACGACCTTGGTGCCGGGAATCTTGGCAATCTGTTCATAACGGAGCGCCGTGGCGGCATCATCCGTCGAATCGCTGTGCCCGGTGAACACCGTGAAGCTGGAACAGTGGTCCCGATGCGTGAGGGGAATCCCCGCATAACTCGCTGCGGCCACGACAGATGACACGCCCGGCACGATCTCAAAATGAATCTTGGCCGCCGCCAGCAACTCCGCCTCCTCCCCCCCGCGCCCGAAGACATAAGGATCGCCCCCCTTGAGCCGCACCACAGCTTTGCCGTCCTGCGCACGCCTTAGCATCACTTCCGTCAGCTCCTCCTGCGAAAGCCCCCCCTCCCGCTTGTGATTTCCGCGCAAGATGATTTCCGCCGTGGCCGGGGCGAGCCGGAGCAATTCCGGGTTCACCAGCACGTCGCAAACCACCACGTCCGCGTGCTTCAACAACTCCGCGCCGCGCAGCGTCAGCAGGCCGGCATCACCGGGGCCTGCGCCCACCAAGTAAACTGAACCTTTAGATTTCACCGGGTCATTTTACCGGAATAACTGCGCCGGGCAATCCCGGAGGCCAGGCGTTTGTGGTGGCGGGCGTGCCGATAGGCAATTCATCGGTCGCAGCACCGGCACGGGAAAAACTTTTCCATTCCTCCAACGCTTGCATCTCAAAATTGATACTGTATCTGGTTGCGCCAAGTTCTTTGGCCGGGCGGCTGTTCATTTTTATAAATAACGGCGTTCACCTTTAGCTGGCCTCATGCTTTGGAGGCTTGGTATCCTTGCGCCATGAACGATCGCACCGCCAAGCTTCGTCAACAGAGTCTGGACACGCCGCCGAGCATTTCCGCCGAGCGCGCCGTGCAACTCACCGAATTTTACCAGGCCCAGGCCGGCTTGTTTTCGGTGCCGGTGATGCGCGCCAAATCCTTTCTGCATCTCTGCCAGCACAAGACCATTTATCTCGGCGCCGGTGAGTTGATCGTCGGCGAGCGCGGCCCGGCGCCGAAGGTGGTGCCGACGTTCCCCGAACTCACCTGCCACAGCGCCGAGGATTTGCGGATTCTCAATTCGCGCCCCAAGACGTGGTATCGCGTGTCGGATGAAACCATCCGGCTGTACGAGGAAAAGGTCATTCCCTACTGGCGCGGCCGCTCGCTGCGCGACCAGATTTTTGCCGCACTGCCCGCCGAATGGCTTGCCGCCTACAACGCCGGGATTTTTACCGAGTTCATGGAGCAGCGTGCGCCCGGGCACACGGTGCTGGATGACAAGATTTATGGCAAAGGCATGGTGGATTTCAAACGCGACATCGCCAAGGCGGTGGCGAAGCTGGATTTCCTCACGGATCCGCTGGCGCTGGACAAGCGCGAGACGCTCAAGTCGTTTGATATTGCCTGCGATGCCATCGTGGTTTTCGCCAAACGTCACGCGGCCCTGGCATTGGAACAGGCCGCGCGGGAAGCCGACCCGCAGCGGCGCGCGGAATTGAACCGCATTGCCGAGGTCTGCACACATGTGCCGGCCAACGCTCCGCGCAATTTTCAGGAGGCCCTGCAGTATTACTGGTTTTGTCATCAGGCGGTCATCACCGAATTGAACGGCTGGGACTCCTTCAATCCCGGCCATCTGGATCAACATTTGCTGCCGTTTTACCGGCAAGGGCTGGCCGATGGCTCCCTGACGCCGACCAGCGCCCGCGAGCTACTGGAATGTTTCTTCATCAAGTTCAACAACCATCCCGCGCCGCCGAAGGTGGGGGTCACGGCTGCCGAGAGCGGCACGTACACCGACTTTGCCAACATCAACATCGGCGGCCTGCTGCGCGATGGGTCGGATGGTTCCAATGAAATTTCCCATCTTTTGCTGGAAATCGTCGAGGAGATGCACCTGCTGCAGCCGAGCACCAACATCCAGCTTTCGCGCAAGAGCCCGGACCATTTTCTCAAACACACCCTGCGCGTCGTCAGCAAAGGCTACGGGTTCCCGTCTATTTTCAACGCCGATGCCGTGGTTCAGGAACAGTTGCGGCAGGGCAAAAACTTGGAGGACGCGCGCGCCGGCGGTTGCAGCGGCTGCGTGGAGGTCGGGGCGTTTGGCAAGGAGGCGTACATTCTCACCGGCTATTTCAACATGCCAAAATGCCTGGAACTCGCCCTGCACAACGGCGTGGATCCGCAGACCGGCCAGCAACTTGGCCCGCAGACTGGCAGTCCGGCTTTCTTCAAGAAATTTGACGACGTGTATGCCGCCTACCAGGCGCAATTCCGGCATTTCCTCGACCTCAAACTTCGGGGCAATCATCTCATCGGCCGCCTCTACGCCACCGTCATGCCCGCGCCGTTTCTCAGCGTGATGACGGATGATTGCGTGGCGCGGGGGCTCGATTACAACTCCGGCGGCGCCCGTTACAACAACACCTACGTGCAGTTCGTGGGCCTCGGCACGCTGACGGACAGTTTCAGTTCCATCCAACAAATGAGTTTTGGCGAGGCCGGCGGTTCATTGCCCTTGCCAGATCTGGTCGCCGCGCTCGATAAGAATTTCGCCGGTCAGGAAAATCTCCGCCAACGGCTGCTGCATAAAACCCGCAAATACGGCAACGACGATGATTACGCTGATGCGCTCATGGTCCGGATTTTTGACACCTGCTTCGATGAGCTGGATGGCCGGCCCGATCACAAAGGCGGCCGGTACCGTATCGAAATGCTGCCCACGACCTGCCATGTTTATTTTGGCAGCGTGACCGGCGCCACGGCGGACGGACGTTCCGCCACGCTGCCGGTGTCCGAAGGCATTTCTCCGGTCCAGGGCGCCGATCGCCACGGCCCGACGGCAGTGATTCGCAGCGCCTCAAAGATGGATCACCTGAAGGCTGGCGGCACTTTGCTGAACCTGAAGTTCACACCGGCGCTGGTGTTCACGGAAGAGGGCGTGGATAAATGGTCCCACTTGGTTCGCAGCTATTTCAAGCTCGACGGACACCACATCCAGTTCAACGTCGTGCGGGCAGAGACGCTCCGTGAGGCGCAAAAGAGTCCCGATCAGCATCGCGATCTCATTGTGCGCGTGGCGGGGTACAGCGATTATTTCTGCGATCTCTCCACCGCGTTGCAGGAAGAGATTATCACGCGGACCGAGCACGAGACCTTTCAGAGCGCCGGGGTTTGAAGCGGGAGTTGGCGGACCGGGTCGGATTGACACACTATCCGCTGATACATATGCGGGATCGGTTATTTGCCCGCCTGCTTGGGAGTGGCTAATTCCACGAAGTGGATGCCAGATTCGTGGATGTTTTCGGCGTTTAGGTAAGCATTCGTCTGGCCGGTGGCTTTCTGGATGGTGATGTTTTCGAGATAGACATCCTGCACCGGCAACCGCGCATCGCCCATGATCTTGAAAGGCGTGCCTCCAGTCTCCTCCACTGTCACATTTTTGACGTGGATGCCGCGGATGGCCGTAAGCTTTTCCTCATAGGTCGGCACCAGGTCGCGCCATTGGTAGAGCACGTCCGTATCAATTCCCAGCACGCCGAACTTCGTGCTCCGGGCGGTGATGTTTTCCACGAAGATGTTCTCCACGAAACCGCCGCGCCGCCGGCTGGTTTTGATGAACAGGATGTTTTGTGGCTGGTCGGCGGCGGCATTGAGAAACTGGCAGTCGTGGACATACACGTTGCGGATGCCGCCGGAAAGTTCGCTGCCGATGGCCACCAGTTGATGGCCCCGCAGCATGGTGCAGTTGCGGATGACAACATTTTCCGTGGGCGTGTTGAGCCGGCGCCCGTCACGGTCCGTGCCCGCCTTGATCGCGATGGCGTCGTCCCCCTGGTCAAACCGGCAGTCCTCCACCAGCAGGTTGCGCGTCATCTCCGGGTCGATGCCGTCGTTGTTGCGGTTGCGTGCGGAGATGTCCACGCGACGGACGACAACGTCCGCGCAGAGCAGCAGGTGGATTGTCCAGAACGGGCTGTTGCGGATCTTGACGTCCGCGATTAAAACATTCGCGCAGCGGTTGAACTGGATGAATTGCGGGCGCAGATGGTTTTCGCCGGTGGCCATCTGGCGTTGCGCCACCGGCGCGTTCGTGGCGGCCATGGTATAAAGCTCTTTCAGCGCCGCCAGATGCGCCGGGGGGCGTGTGAACCATTGTTTCCACACGTCCAGTTTCGCCTCGAGCGTACCCGGGCCGGTGAGGGCCACATTCGTGCAGCCAAAGGCATAAATGAGTGGCGAATAATTGAAGCACTCCAAACCTTCCCAACTCGATTGCACGGCGGGCAGGTAATCTTCCGGGTTGCCGCTGAACGTCAGCACTGCGTCCCGCGCCAGGTGAAGGTTGACGTTGCTCTGAAGGTGAATTTTGCCCGTCAACCAGCGGCCGCTTGGAATCACCACGCGGCCGCCGCCCGCTTCATGGCAGGCGGCGATGGCCCGGCGGATGGCTTCGGAAATGTCCCGGCCTGCCACCGCCCCGAAGTTGGTGATCACGAATTCCTGCGGCGGAAACACCGGCACCGCGATGGCCGGCATGGCAAACGGCGCCGCCATCGAAATCATTTCTTGCCGGATCGGTTCGCCCCCGGAAGCGTTGCCTGTTGCCAGCATCAGCATGACGCTGAGCCCGGCTGACGCGAGGAACCCAGGGACGGGATGATGGCGATTCATGGCGCAAGCTTAACGCAACCGGCCCGGTTCATCTACCCACAGTTCTGGCGATGCCGGCGCGCCGTCAGGCGGCCAGGCTCTTTTCCAGCGCCGCCACCGCCCGCTCGTTTTCCTGCTTGGTGCCCACGGAGATGCGGATCCACTCCGGCAGTTGATAGCCGCCCATCGGCCGGACGATCACGCCCTGCCGCTGCATGGCCTCAAACACTTTCTGGCCCGCCCCCACACGTACGAGGATGAAGTTGGCGTAGGACGGCACGTATTCCAGCTTGAGTCGGCGGAACGACTCCATGAAAAATTGCAGCCCGGCGTGATTGTTCTCCCGCGTCTTGTGCACGTGCGCGGCATCGTCCAGCGCCGCGAGCGCGCCGGCCTGGGCGAGCAGGTTGGTGTTGAACGGCTGCCGGATTTTTTCCAGCGCCGAAGCCAGTTCCGGCGTGGCGATGCCGTAGCCGATCCGCAGCCCCGCCAGTCCGTAAATTTTCGAGAACGTCCGCAGCAGGATCAGGTTTTTGCGCGTGCCCGTAAGGATCAGCGGGATCAGGTCCACCGCGTCATCCAGAAATTCAATGTAAGCCTCGTCCAGCACCAGCAGCACGCTGTCCGGCACTTCGTTGACCAGTTTGATCAGCTCCTCGCGCGCGGCCAGCGTGCCGGTGGGATTGTTCGGATTCGTGACGAAGAGGATTCGCGTGCGGGGCGTGATGGCCGCGAGCATCGCGGGCAGATCGTGTCCGTGATTTTTCGCGGGCACGGTGATGACCTCCGCCCCGAACATTTTGGCCACGATCGGATAGATCGCGAAACAGTATTGCGACACCACGATGTCCGCGCCCGGCCCGAGGAGCGCGTGGCCGACGAACTCAATCAGTTCATTCGAGCCGTTGCCGAGCACCAGGTTGGCCGTCTCCACCCCGAGCTTGGCGGCCAGCTTCTGTTTCAAATAAAATGCGTTGCCGTCCGGATACAGGTTCACCTCGGCAATGGCCTTTTGCAGCGCCGCCTGCGCCAGCGGCGACGGACCGAAGGGGTTTTCGTTCGAGGCCACCTTGATGATCGAGTCGGCGGCCAGGCCGAGTTCGCGGGCGACTTCTTCGATCGGGCGGCCCGGCTGGTACGTGGGCAGGGTTTTGAGAAACGGATTTAACGGCAGGCTCATGGGAATTGGGGCTGGGAAAATTAATCGCCGGGCAGCACTTCGCTCGCGCTCGGATAAAGCTTTTGGTAATCGGTTGCCAGTACCCCCACAATGGCCGCCACGCCGAGAATATCATGCGCGCTGGCGCTGCGGATCACGTCCGCCGCCGGCCGGTTCAGGCCCAGCAGGATCTGGCCGTAGGAACTGGGGCGGCCGACCAGGCCCACCAGCCGGCTCGCGATGTTGCCGGAATTCAGGTCCGGGAAAATCAGCACGTTCGCGCGGCCCGCAACGTGGCTGTCCGCCATCCGGCGTTGGGCTATTTCCGGCATGAGCGCGGCATCCACCTGCATTTCTCCGTCGAAATCCGCCTCGATGTTCAACTGCGCCGCCTTGATTCGGGCCTGCGCCGTCGCCGCCTGCACGCGGCCGATGGAGGCGTGCGAGGCACTGCCCTTGGTGGAGAAAGATAGCATCGCCACCCGCGGCCGCACGCCGAGCATGTGCCGGGCGAGCCGCGCCGTCGAAACGGCAATATCCGTCAACTGCGCCACGTTCGGTTCGGGAATCACGCCGCAGTCGGCCATGAACAGCACGCCTTCTTCCCCGATGCGCGTGTCTTCCACCTCCATCACCATGCAGCCCGAGGCCGCCCCGATGTCCGGGGCCGACTTGATGATTTGAAACAGCGGGCGCAACAGGCTGCCCGTGATGTGCGAGGCGCCCGACACCAGCCCGTCCGCCTGGTGCATGGCCAGCATCATGCAACCGTAGTAATTCGGCTGCAACATGGCTTCCCGCGCTTCGGTCTTGCGCAGCCCCTTTTCGCGGCGCACCCGGTAAAAACGCGTCGCGAAATTCTCGAAGTCCTCGCTCGTTGCGGGGTTGATGATGCGGATGCCTTCCAGCGAAATTTTCAACGCGTCGGCCATTTCTCGGACCTTGTCCGTTTCGCCCAGCAAAATCGGCACGCCGAGGCGCAGCGCGTAAAATTGCCGCGCCGCCTGCAAAATGCGCGGTTCCGTGCCCTCGGGGAAAACCACCCGTTTGGGATGCCGCTGCATTTTCTCAATCACGTTGCCGATGAAACGCATGGCGATAAGTTAGCGGGCAAATATGAAACTGCAAAACCAATTTATGTTAAGTCCATCCGTCCCACCGCCGTTTTTTTTGGGGAAACCGGTGTTAATCGTTGAATTGCCCGCGAAAAGTCAGAATTAGTCGGTCGGGTATTACAGTTTCGTAAGGCAGCCGGCTTCATTCATCGTGGCGACCAGATTCAGCACGTCGAGCTGGGCGCAGAAGGCCACGTCGTCGTGAAGGCCGGGAATGGCCAGCAGCCGTTTGCCGTTGCGGGAGCTGCCGAGGGCGGTGGCGAGGTTGGACTCCAGCCGCAGGAACGCATGGCGGGCGGTATCGGTGGCATCGGAACGGGCGGGAGTCGGGATGCCGCTGGTGAGTTGTTCGGCGAGGGCGCCGGCCGCGAGCACGTCTTCCAGCGCCAAGCCTTCGCCGGTGCCGGCGCAGACGAGCAGGACATTTTCCGGCCGGATCCAGTGGATGTGTTTGGCGGTGGCGGACAGATTCAAAAAGGCGCCGGCCAGCACGGTTTGCGCGCCGATACAGGCCCGCAAGGCGCGGGTGCCGTTGGTGGTGGTGGAAACGATGGTCCGGCCGGACACGGCTTTGGGTGTGAATTCGCGCGGTGAATTGCCCAGATCAAAATCCAGGCTGCCCGTCTGCCCGGCGGTGATGCGGATGCCGTCGCGTTCCCCGGCGAGCAACACCTCCGGCTGGGAATGGCGGCGCGCTACGGCGGCGGCGATATCGCTGACGGGAACGATGGTGGTCGCGCCATGATGCAGGGCGGTGACGAAGGTGCTGGTCGCCCGGAGGATGTCGAAAACCACGCAGGCCGTGTGGCTGAGGTCGCGGCCGGCCAGGGCGGGGAGTTCGGCCGGGGTCAAAATGGTTTCAATGTTCATCGTGTCGCGCCCAGAACGTGGGGGTGGCGCGGCGTAAAATCAAGCACCGTCGGTTGGGTTGTTTGAGCCACAGATGGACGCGGACCGAGGCTGGGTGTGTGGATTCAAAACGGGGAGGCAAATAAGCAACGAACCAAGCAGATTGCTGTTTTAACGTGATCACGTGGGGTCAGTGTAACGCGGGTATGCCGGCGCGCCACGCCTTCCGGACGCTTCTTTTTTTGGTAAAAATAGCAGCCGTTTTTCCGTCAGCGAAATTCCATCTGCTTTTGAATGTCGCGCAAGCTGCGGGTGGTGGGTAGCGAGCGGCCATTCTTGAGGATAATGACGCTGTCGCCCTTGAACAGGGGTTGCAATTCCTTGATGCGGGCCAGGTTCACAATGGCGGCGCGGCTGATGCGCATGAATTTCTCCGGCGCGAGCCGGGCTTCCAGATTGGTCAGCGTCTCGCGCAGGATGTGGTTCTCCTTGCCGACATGCACGACGACATAGTTACCCGCGGATTCGATCGTGTCGATATCGTCCACGTTGACGAAGGTTACTTTTTCATCCGTCTTGATGGCGATGCGGGCGAGTTGGCTGGAGGCTGCGGCTGCCGGTTGAACTCGTTCGGCGAGCAGGTCGAGCAGACCCTGCGCGGTCCGGCCGGCCTGCTGGTTGCGCAATTGTTCGCGGGCGCGCTGGAGTGCTTCGTGAAACCGCACGGGTTTGCAGGGTTTTAACAAATAATCCAGCGCATGCGCCTCAAAAGCCCGCAGCGCGTGCTGATCGAACGCGGTGACAAAAATGACCACGGGGAGTTGGTCGGCCGGGATTTGCTGCAAGACAGCAAAGCCATCCAACTCGGGCATCTGCACGTCGAGAAACAGCAGGTCGGGATGGAGTTCGCCAATGCGGGCGACGGCATCGGCACCGCAATCGCATTCGCCAGCCAGCTCGACATCTGCCGCATCGCGCAGCAGAAGGCGGATGCGCTCGCGGGCGAGCGGTTCATCGTCAACAATCAGGGCGCGTATTTTCATGAAAGGGAGGTGGGGGTGCTGACCGATGGTTCGGCGAGAAATGGCAGCACGATTTTCACGGTCCACCCGCCGGTTTCGCCAGGGCCGCAGGCGAATGATTGCTGTTCGCCATAAAGCTGCTGCAGCCGCGCCTGGGTGTTGGGCAGTCCGATGCCGCGTCGGGCCGACGGGTCACCCGCTTGGGCGGCATCACCGGGCCCGGGCCCGTTGTCGCTGACGGTGAGGTGCAACTCTTCGCCGACGTGTGCGGCGCGGATGGTAATGATGCCGGGGCGGCGCTGCCGCTCAATGCCGTGGCGAATGGCGTTCTCCACAATGGGCTGCAAGATCAGGGTGGGTACATACGCGGCTAGCGCGGCGGGCGCGAGCTGTTCCTCAACGAGCAGGCGGTCACCAAAGCGGCGCTGCTCGATGCGCAGGTAATGGCCGAGCAATTCCATTTCGCGCGCGAGGGTGATTTCCTGCTCATCCAGACTGTCCAGCGAGTTGCGAAACAATTCACTCAGATCGGTGATCATGTCATCGGCGGTTTGCGGCTGACTATGGACGAGCGTGGCAATGGCGTTGAGGGTGTTGAAGAGGAAGTGCGGGTTGATCTGCATCCGCAGCGTCTGGAGCTTGGCCTGGGTCAGGCGTGCCTCCAGCTCAATTGCGCGCCGTTCGCGTTCCTGCGAACGGCGGACGTGTGCCACCGCCACGCATACGCTGACCGCCATCCAATAAATCATAATGTCCGGCCCGGAGCGCATGCCGACGGGACCGATTCGCTTGGGGTCATCGGCGACTGGCGATTCCGGGCGATTCGGCGGCGGAGGCATGGTGAGGAGGGTGCGGTAGGCTAGCTGGCTGAGGGTGACGACGGCGGCGCAGGCGAGCAAATGGATGCACACCTGAAAGGCCAGGCGGGGGCGGACCAGGGGGAAACGAAAGGTAAGCCACACAACCAGAGGCAGAAACAACGCCCAGAGCAGCCAGAAGGAACCGGCGTGAGCCAAGGCCACGGACCAACGGGCGGAATCCACCACCACGGACTGGACGGTGAAGAGGCCGACGAAGGCCGCCCATAAGCCCAATGCCGCCCACAGGGGTAGGTACTTATGCCGGGGCAAATCGTCTGTGCGGAGGGGCTTCAAGGGGGGTAAAATACCGGTTTGGTGGAAAATTCAAACGGAAAACGGACCGCGGTAGTGTAAAAAGGTCTCCCAGTCGGCCAGTAGTTGCTGAATGGCGGTTTCGTTGCGCGCGGGGGTGGGGGACGGGGACAGTTCCAAGGGTTGGCGGAGGCGGAGGCGGGCGAGCATTTGGTCGAGTTCGATGGAGGGGACGACGCGGTCCACCAGGCCCAGTTGGCGGGCTTCGGTGGCGCTCAAATCACAGCCCAGCCAGGCGCCGGTGGCGGGGAGCCGGGTGCCGGCGCGTAACTGGCAGAGGGGAACGACCACGGCGGCCAGCCGGGCCAAGGCGCCACCGGGCAGTCGAAAACGGAAGTCTTCGGCGACGATGGCCCGGGCGGCGCAGGCGACCAGGCCGGCACCACCGCCGACGGCGAAGCCGCGGGCGAGGACGGTGACGGGTGCGCGGTCGGAGAGGATCTGGCGATAAATGGCCACGAGTTTTTGGAGGTGCAGCCGCCCACCGGTCGGGCCGGCGACTTCAGACAGATCCAGGCCGCTGCAAAAGGCGCGGCCGGCACCGGTCAGGACGAGGCGTTCGGCCGATGGGGCAGCCAGCGCGGTGAGCAGTTGGTCCAACATGGCCAGGCTCAGGCAGTTCAGCTTTTCCGGGCGGTGCAGTTCCACGTGCCGGGTCAGGACTCCGTCGCTGCCGGGGTATTCGGTGATGATGATCGGCGCGGTGGTTGAGGGAGCGCTCACACCGACAGTTTGGGGTATAAATATCGGCTGGCCAAGCGCGGACATAGCTGGAAAAATCGTTGTTAGGAGGCGGAAATAAATTCAGGTGGCAACCTGGCTGGTGCTTTTGGCCGCTGGCGGTGTTGCTTGCTCGTCACAGAGCCTTTTGGCTATGCTCCTCGCGCGCGCCTGGCCAGCTGCCAAAATCCCGGCGCCAGCCTGTCACTTTAATTTATTAACGCCTCCTGACCGTGAACCGTTACGCATTCAAGCTCCATCTCTCCAGTGAACAGTATCTGGATTATTATCGCGGCGTGGCGCGGGCGGTGGTGGTGCGGGCGGATACGGGCCAGACGGTGCAGTTCCCGGCCTCACTGTTGCAAAAGCATGTGACGACGGAAGGGATTCACGGCAATTTCGTGCTGCTCTGCGACGACAAGAACAAGGTCGTTGAATTGCAAAAGCTGGCGGAGCCGCCGACGGAGCCACCGGCGCCCGGCGACTACAACTCACCGCTGGACGGCTACGCTTGAATTGAACTCGGCGTCCGGGCGGGGCGGACCGCTATTTCCCGGTCACCACGACGTTGAAGGTGACGGTTTTGGCCGGGGCGATGTCTTTTTCCCAGGGCCGGGAGTACACGAGCTGCAGGGTTTGCTGGCCGGCCTGGGTGGCGCGGAATTGCCAGGTTTCCTTGCCAGTGACGCCGACCATGCCAGCCTTGGTGTCTTCCATATAACCGGCGGGGCCGACCAAGGTGAGCACCTGGCCGGGTTCGCTGCGGTCGCTCCAGGAAAAGCCGGTGGAATGGTTGCTGGGAAGTTCGATCAGAAAGACCTGGCCAGTCTGAATACTGACTTCGCGGCCGCTGTCGACGGCGGTAAGGATTCTGGCAGGTGGATTGAAGGCGCAGCCGACCAGCAACAACAAACCCAGACAGGAGGTCATCAGTGTTTTCATAGGAAAACAAGCTACGCCGATAATTTGATCCTGACAAGCGGTCAACTACTTAAGGGGCCGAATGACGAATGACAAATGTCTTAATGACGAATGAATGACCAAGCCCGAATGACGAAGGGGCGGTGGCGCGTCGGGGGCGCTCGGTCTACCACGCACGCGACTGATCTGGCGGGGAACAGCGCCAGCAATCAGTTCAATGTGACGCTGGATTATGCCAGCGACCACACGCCGCCGGTGTTGAGCGTGGTCTGGCCGCCGGACGGCACTTCTATCAGCGGCAACCAGTTCACGTTGGAAGGCCAGGTGGATGACCCCACCGCGGACATTAGCGCGGTCATTGTGGATGCGGGCGGGAATACGAACCAGGTGACCGGTTTGGTGGAACGGAATGGCCAGGTCTGGGCCGGTGACCTGCCGCTGGCGGCGGGGGCAAACACGCTGACCCTCACGGCCACGGATGCGGCGGGCAATGCCACCACCACCAGTCTGACGCTGTATCAAAGCAGCCTCTTGGTGACGATCTCGCCGCTGATGGGGGACCAGTTGAACCGTTCCTCGGTGACTGTTTTTGGCACGGTGAGCGACGCCACGGCGTCAGTTTATGTGAATGGCATCCTGGCGACTGTCGATGAGGACGGGAATTGGGAGGCCGATGGCGTGCCGGTGAGTCCCACGGGTGCGGCAGTGCTGGTAGTGAAGGCCTACGGCCAAAGCTCAGCGCAAGTGGCGCGGGCAAAATTGGTTTCGGCCTATGGTGTGAAAACATTGTCAACCGCTGAAGGCCAGGGGGAGAAAATTGCTCGTCAGGCACAGCCCGCAATTGTGCGGTTAAGCAGTTACGTGCTGACTGCGCATGGTGACAGTGATGGAGGTGGTTACCCTTGGCAATATGACTATTCTGACAACTGGTTGTTTGGTGTCGGCGGTAGTTGGATAAGTAGTGGTTCCGGTGTCTTCCACGATGGCACCGTATATCCTTATGAACCTTGGTCTCAGTATCTTAGCGGAAGCTATGGAGTCGAGGAAGCCAATATTTTTGGTCCGCCGTGGGAATCTGCTGCTTGGAGTGGTGCGGTTACTGCGCCTTCAGGGTACCTGATCAACATGCAGCGTTCCGTGCAGTCGCAAGTGGTGATCGTCCCGGCGGGAAGGACGACATCTGACAAGCTGAATTTTTATTTGGTCCGAGCCTGTGCGTTGGCCTACGATTATGAGTCGTCATGGATGTACGATCCAAGCGAGGGTTTGCCCTTGCCGCCGGAGTGGCTGACGATCGGCAATCAGACGCTGGTTAATACCGGCGAAACCAACAGCGACGGTTCTTGCTGGGGGACGACAATTATCGCCGCCCCAGCGGAGGCGATAGTCAGTGTGACGCCAAACGCCACGCAGTTTTACGGATTGAACGAATTCACCTTCAACATTCAGGTCGCCAATGCGACTCTGCAACTCGGCGTGGATGCCAACCGCGATGGCAGTATCACCTTTGATGCCGGCGACCAGACCAGCGCCGCCAAGCCGTTTCGCTTCTGGATCAATGATGACACAGATACCGGTGACGTGGCTTCTGGCGGGAGCGATGGCGGCAGCGATTTGCCTGGGCGGACGAGCGGAGCGAATTATGCCGATGTCCAAGTGAACGGACGCTGCGATGTGCTGGATTTCTTTCCGGTGGCCTTGCAGATGAGCAACACGCTGGCATGGCTACCGGTGACGAACGGGTTTGAATATCATCTATCCCAAGCCGACAGCGCGGTGAACTTTGTTTATTCCACCAATACCTTGGACATGGCGTTTGATTACCTGACCAATCCCACCAACACCACAGGCTACGGTTCGGCGTGGGGCAAGGGCGCATTTGAGGCTGACACCATTCAGGTGACCAGAAGCGGCGTGGTGCTGGACACCAACTGGCTGGGCATGGTGCAGACCAACGGCGGGCAAGGTTTTATTCTTGTGGAAGGCCGCGCGGCGACGGATAAACCCTTGCTGTTGGAAATCTGGCACCAGGACAGTTCCGGCGTCCTCAAAAAACTTGGCGACGTGCCGCTGTATTTGAAAATCAGCCCGGTGGAGGAGATGTATCGGTGGGTTGGATTGCGGAGTGCAATCGGTTCGCCGGAGACCAAGCCCACGAACCTCAGCGAGCCAGCAAACAATCCCGACGCCGAAAATATGAAAGGGAATTTTGTCTTCGTGCATGGCTACAACGTGACAGAAGTCAAAGCGCAGGCGTGGAATGCAGAGGTGTTTAAACGGCTCTATCAGTCCCATTCGCACGCCAAGTTTTATGCGGTGGACTGGAATGGTGATGAATCCTACCTTTCAAGCTCTGACACGACACCCGACTACCATACGAATGCGGTTAACGCATTCAGGACGGCTTCTTATTTGAAGGGTTTTCTGGCGGGATTGAACGGCGAGACCACGCTGGCCGGGCATAGTTTGGGCAATATGGTCTGCTTGAGCGCCATCAGCGATTCTGGCGCACAACCAGCGAGGTATTTTATGATTGACGCCGCCGTGCCAATGGAAGCCATTGATGGCAGCTTGGACACGGCCAGCAGCATGGTGCATCCCGACTGGACTGATTATGACAGCCGGCTTTATGCCAGCAAATGGCACGACCTTTGGGCATCGTCCGACCATCGGAGCGAGCTGGCTTGGAACGACCGGCTGTCCAACTTTGGCAGCACGGCAGTCTATAATTTCTATTCCAGCGGCGAGGAAGTGTTAAGAGAAGACCCAACCCCGCCGCCATCCGGTATGCTGGATGCGGTCTATCAAAACGTGCTGAATTATTATACGGGGCGGGCCGGTTTTTATACTTGGGCGTGGCAGGAAAAGCTGAAAGGACGGTGTGCCTTTAATGGAGTTTGTGGTAGTGACCACGGTGGCTGGGGGTTTAATCTCGCCAACAGCTCTGGTTATGCCCGATTTGTAAATGGGCTGCGAGTGCCGATTGCGCCGGAGGTGGCGGCGGCGGTTCCATCGGAGCAATTGCAGACGAATGCCTTTGTGGATTGGGGCAATTACACGTTTTCCAGCCATCCTGATTTTGTGAATCTTCCTTGGAGCAATGGCAGCAATTATGCGCAGTCCAATCGTAATCACATCTTGTCTGATGCCATTCCAGCGCTCACGTTGCCTATCGGAGCAAATCATGTGGATGCCATAACGCCTGATGGTCAGCTTGATCATAATTTCGATATGCAGGCGTTGTATGAAAACAGTTGGCCTGTAGGCCGTGGAAATCCGCAGTATCCGGTGGGAACCACTGCGTTTGGCGAATGGCATCACTCGGATATCAAGAACATTGCCTATCCTTACAATTATAAATTTTTCAACCAAATCGTTTATCTCGGAAACCTCAAATAATTATGAAAATAAAGAATTTTGTTTCAATAGCCACGCTGTTTTTTGTAGTAACCAGTTGCTCGCTTGCTCAACTGACAAATCTTCCAACTAAACCATGGAGTGCGACGATAAAAGTTGTGGGTGAAAATGAACTGCCAGCAAATGCTGTGGATATTGCCGTTGCTTATACTAAACCGCCATATAGTTTTTCGGATAATCCCATATATCATGGGATTATTTCTGGGATTACTGATAGCAACGGCATCTTTTCGGCCACCCATGATGATCGTTCTGGCTCTCTGGGATTTAGCGTAAACAAACAGGGATACTACACAACTCGCAGCGCATGTAGGCTAAGTGACCCGGAAGAAAGCGCCAATGATAGAAATATATCCATTACTTTGCTTCTCAAAAAAATCGGCCAGCCGACGGCGATGTATGCAAAGCTGGTTAATTTAGGAGTACCAGATTTCGATAAGCCACTGGGTTTCGACCTAATGATTGGGGATTGGGTTGCGCCCAACGGAACCGGAATAAACACAGACATCATCTTCACGGGGCACCTCGACAAGCGAGCGAAGAATGACTCAGACTATAAGCTGATTGTGAGCTTTCCGAACGCAGGTGATGGCATACAGGAATTTGTTGTGCAGGAGTCAGCAAAGGGAAGTGAATTGCGTTCGCCACATGAAACCCCACTCAATGGCTACCAGCCCGAATGGACGCAAACCAAAACCAGACGCCCCGGAAAGCCGTTGCAGACGAATTGGAATATGAGCCGGAATTACTTCTTTCGCGTGCGAACAAAATTGGATGATAAGGGGAATGTTGTCAGCGCCCATTACGGCAAGATTTACGGTGATTTTATGAATTTCACCTATTACCTGAATCCCACGCCTAACTCGCGTAACATTGAATTTGATCCGAAGCAGAATTTAATCAAAAGCTTGAAGTCCGATGAAGGCGTTCAAGCCCCTTGATCCGTGGACGGTGGTCACGACGGACGCGCTGCTGCCGGAGATTCCGTCCAATTGCGACTACAATGAGCATCCGGGTTATTGTTAAAGCGGTTGGACCTGAATAGAACTATACACGCCAACCAAAAGCACGCATGGCGCCAAAAAACTTGAACGCTGGAACGGGTGAGGCTTCCCAAGCCCGCCACCAGATTGGTGCCCCAAGCGTGGTTGTTCGCTGCGCGAATTGTGGTTTCGGCGATGAACGATATGAACACAGTAAGTGTCCTGTGAGGTGCCATTATTCAGCAGAATAGATATCATGGCATCATGGTATGACGGATATACCTGGAGCGAACGAAGTGGTGCCCCCTCATCCGGCCTGCGGCCACGAGCCGGAGGCTCGACGCGATGTTGGGGAAGACGGAAGGGTTTTTTGGTCTTGGTGCTACAAATATGTCGCGCCGACGACGCTGGGGCTAGGGGCTGACGGTCGGCAAGTTGCCGACCGCAACGGGCAAGGTTGCCCGTTCCACCAAGCAACGAGCGCCCGCGTATTTGAGCATTTCCAGCAATTTTACAGGGACAAGCCGGGATGAATGGGGTGAGCTTGTCTGCAACCCTTACAGCAGAGATTTTTTGGGTCGTTACCCAGCCGCTGGCGCGACAACGCTGGGCTGGATGTGGGAACGCCGTTGGCGTTCTTCGGAGGGGCAGGGGGGGCGAAGGCTAAAGGCTAAAGGCTGAAGGCTGAAGGAGGGGCGCTGGAAGCGGGGAAATTTGTTGGCTGAAAAAAGGGGCATAAGGCTCAATAACTGTGGCGGCGGGTGGTTTTCAATTTGTGGCCGCGGCCCCGGGCTGGTTATCCTCCGGGATGCGAATTGTTCAAGTTTCCCTCGGCAGCCGCAGCTACGCCATCCAGGTGGGCACGGGTTTGCTGGCGCGGCTCGGCACGGCGTGCGCACAGCTCAAGCCGGGCGGCCGTTGCGCCGTGATTACGGACGCCAATGTCGGCCGTCATTATGCCAGGCCGGTCCTCAAATCGCTCGCGGCGGCCGGCTTTGAGCCGGTGTTGCTCACGGTGCCGGCGGGCGAAAAATCCAAGCGCCTGGCGATGGTGGAGAAATGCCACGACCAACTGGCCGCGCACCGGCTGGAGCGCAAATCATTCATCGTGGCGCTCGGGGGCGGGGTGGTGGGCGATCTCGCCGGTTTCGTGGCGGCGACGTATCTGCGCGGCATTCCCTTCGTGCAGGTGCCGACCAGCCTGCTCGCGCAGGTGGACAGTTCGGTCGGGGGCAAGACGGGGGTGAATCTCAAGTCCGGCAAAAACCTGGTGGGGGCGTTTTATCAGCCGCGGCTGGTGCTGTGCGACCAGGATACGTTCAAGACGCTGCCGAAGCGGGAATATCTTTCGGGCCTGGCCGAGGTGTTTAAATATGGCATCATCTACGATGCGACATTCTTTGCGCGGCTCGAACGTGATCTGCCCAAGCTGCTGAAACGCGACCCGGCCACGCTCGCGGACATCGTGGCGCGCTGCTGCGAAATCAAGGCGGACGTGGTCGGCCAGGACGAAACGGAAGGCGGCCTGCGGGCGATCTTGAATTTCGGCCACACGATCGGCCACGCGATTGAGAACAGTTCGGGCTACGGCACGTTTCTGCATGGCGAAGCCATTGCGATCGGGCAGGTGGCGGCGGGCGAGTTGTCGGCGCGGCGGCTGGGCTTGCCGGCGGAGGACGTGGAGCGCATCCGCCGGCTGTTTATGCGCGCCGGGTTGCCGGTGACAATCGCCTTGAATGCCGTCCGCCGCAAAAAGCTGCTGGCCGCGATGTTGCTGGATAAAAAGGTCAGCGGGGGCGAGGTGAAATTTGTCCTGGCGGAAAAAATCGGCAAAGTTGCCTGGGGCCAGGCGGTGCCGGCGGCCATGATTGAAACGGTCCTGGATGGACTTCAGTGAGTGACCCGGGGGAGCGCCTGCGGCTGAGAACGTTTAAATCACGGGCGGCTATTGCTTGACCGCCGGGGCGGCCTGGCCGGACCAGCCGCCGCCCAGCGACTTGACGAGATTGACGGTGGCCGCGAGGCGCGAACCTTCCAACTGGATCACGGTGTGCTCATGGGTGAGCGCGGCGGTCTGGGCCGTGGCGACGTCCAGGTAGGTTACCAAGCCGGCTTGGTATCGGTTGTTGGCAATTTCCAATGAACGGCGCGCCGCGATCAGCGCGCCATGTTCCGCCTGCCACTCTTCCGCCAGCAACCGCTGCGCGGCGAGCGAGTTTTCCACTTCGCCAAAGGCGTCTAGCACGGTCTGCCGGTAGCCGGCCACGGTTTCAGCGTAGGCCGACCTGGCGGCCGCAAGTTTGGCGCGGTTCAAGCCGCCGGTGAAGAGCGGCAGTTCCAGGTTGGGGCCGACGGACCAGAACCGGCTGGGCCAGTCAAACCAGGAACCGAAGCTGACGGACTGAAAACCAGCGAGGCCGTTGAACTTGATGGCGGGAAAAAACGCGGCCTTCGCCACGCCGACATCCGCATTGGCCGCCGCCATGAGCCGCTCTGCGGCGGCGATGTCCGGCCGGTGCTCCAGCAAGGCGGCGGGCAAAATGGACGGCACGACCGGCGGTTGCGGCCCGACGGCCCCGTCGGTGGCCACGGCAAAATTCATCGGCGCCTGGCCGCACAACACGGCGAGGGCATCCAGCGTTTGCGCCCGGTTCAGTTTGATGACGGGCAATTGCGCCTCGGCGCTGTGCAACTGCGTCTCCGCCTGCGAGACATCCAGGTCAGAGACAATGCCGCCGCGCCGGCGGTTTTGCGTCAAGTCCAGCGAGCGACGGTAAGTGGCGATGGTGTTCGTGATCAGCGCCTGTTCCGCCGTCAGCGCCCGCAACAGGAAATAATCGTTGGCCACTTCGGCCGCCACTCCGAGCCGGGCGGATTCCAAGTCATCGGCGGACGCCACAAACCGGGCCCTGGCCCCTTCCGACTGGCGGCGCACGCGCCCCCACAAATCCAGCTCCCAGCCGAGATACAGCGGCGCGGTAAACGTGTCGTACGTGTGCGTGGCATTGGCTCCCTTGCCCTGCACGGGCTGGTTGAAGCTCGTGCGCTGGCGGATGAAATCGCCGTTGGGCGTACCACCGGCGGTGAGCGACGGGAAAAAATCCGCACGCGTGGCGGCCACGCGCGCACGGGCGGATTCAAACCGCGCCGCCGCGGCCACGAGATTTTGGTTGTTCGTCGCCGCCTGGTATTCCAGCCGGTTCAATTCCGCGTCGCCAAAGATCTGCCACCATTCGCCACGCGGCTCATGGGCGGACGGCTCGGCGATTTTCCAAACGACCTGATTGGTGCTGCGATCACTGAAGGCGGGTGCCGCCGGCTGCGAAGCGGGCAACGCCGCCGGCCGCCGGTAATCCGGCCCCACTGCGCACCCTGCCAAGGCGGCGGCGAGCAGGCCGATGAAGGGGCTGGCTTTCATTTGGCGGGAGCCACGGGTTGCGCCACCTGCACGCGCATGCCGTCGGCGATGGAATCGGGCGGGTTGATGATAATGCGGTCGGTGGGACTGAGGCCGCTCACGACTTCGACGCCCGTGCCAAAGTCGCGGCCCAGCTTGATCGCACGCAATTCCACCAGGTTGTTGCTGCCCACCAGCGCCACTTGCATGCCCTGCGCACGGAAGATCAGGGCGTTATCGGTGATCGTCAGCAAGTGCTCGGTGGCGGTTTCATTGAACCGCATCTGGGCATAGCTGCCGGCGAAAATCTCCCCCTGCGGATTGGGCACCTGCAATTCGACCAGGAGTGTGCGCGACGCCGGGTCCACCGCACCGGCGGTCCGCATGACGGTGGCGCTGAAAATCCGGCCCGGCAATTCCTGAAAGGTCAGTTCCGCCTTTTGCTGCGGGGCAATGGTATGAATGTACTGCTGTGGCACCCGGACATAGACCCGCAGCGGATTCGTCTGCGCGAGCCGGAACAGTTCCGGGCCGCTGTCGGCGGCGATGAGCTGGCCGATGTCGGTGTTGCGGGCGATGATGGTGCCGGCGAAAGGCGCGGTCACCCGGCTGAAATTTTCCAGGTCCGTCAGCCGTTGGACATTCGCCTGGGCCGCCGTCACATTGGCTTTTTTCAGGGCCAGGTCTGCGGATTTCTCAGCGGCTTCCTGTTCGCTGACGCTGGCGGTCTTCAGCAATTCCGTCCAGCGGTCGGCGGTGGTTTGGGCCAGTGCGAGCGAGGCCTGCGCCTGCGCCAGTTCGGCGGCGGCCTGGGCCAGTTGCTGGTTCAGTTCCGGCGTGTCAATTTCCGCGAGCAATTGTCCGTTGGTGACCGTCGCCCCAATGTCCACGAGCCAGTTTTTCAAATAGCCGCTCGCCCGGGCATGGATCGAGGCCTGCATGAACGGCTGCACCTCGGCAGGCAAGGGCGTGCCCAGACTCGCCGCCGATGCGGCCGGCAAAACGGTGTTCACGGTGATCACGGCCTCGGCCTGCTCTTCCCGGACCAGGCTGCGGCGGGCAAACCAGCGGGGCACAAACCCAATGAGCAGCCCGATGACCACGAGCACGGCAATGATCAACCCGATCCGCCCGAGGCGGGCCGGCGGGGGCGCGGGTGAAGGTGGATTTGAGTTCATGGCGTTACAGATGAATTGGTCGGCGGATGGTTCCGGTGCAAAAAGCTGAAGATCACCGGCACAAAAAACAGCGTGGCGACGGTGGCAAACACCAGGCCGCCGATGACGGCGCGGCCCAGCGGCGCGTTTTGTTCGCCGCCCTCGCCGAGGCCGAGGCTCATGGGCAGCATCCCGATGACCATGGCGAGCGCGGTCATCAAGACCGGCCGGATGCGGCCGACGCCGGCCTCCATGGCGGCAGCCACGGGGTCCAGGCCGCGCAGCAGGTTTTCACGGGCGAAGGTCACCACCAGCACGGAATTGGCCGTCGCCACACCGATGCTCATGATGGCGCCCATCAGGGCCGGCACACTCAGCGGCGTTTGCGTGAGGAACAAGCCCCAGACCACGCCCGCCAGGGCGCCGGGCAAGGCGGTGATGATGATGAAGGGGTCCAGCCAGTTTTGAAAATTCACCACGAGCAAAAAGTAAATCAGCACCACGGCGCCAACCAGCCCCAGCGCGAGATTGAAATAGCTGGAGCGCATGGTCTCCGCCTGGCCGCGCACGACGATGCTGCTGCCCCGCGGCAAATTGAGCCGGGCCTTTGCAATGAGCGGCTGCATGTCGTTCAACACGCCGCCTAGATCGCGCCCGTCCACGTTGCCGTAAATATTGATGACCGGCATGACGCCGTAATGCGAGACGACCGGCGGCACATTCACGCGCGAGATCGTGGCCAGATTGGCCAGTATCTGCGCGCTGCCACCGTTGGTCTGGCCGGCGCTGATCGGCAGGGCGTTGAGCTGGGCCAGCGAATCCATCGCGTATTCGGTCGCCCGCACGTTGACGAGATATTGAATTCCCATTTTGGGATCGAGCCAGTAACCCGGCTGCACCTGGCTGCTGCCGCTCAAACCGAGCAGGACGGAATTGGCCACGTTTTGCTCGGTCAGGCCCAGGCCGGCCGCCTTGATGCGGTCCACGTTGATGGAAAATTGCGGCCAGTTGTCCGGCTGTTGCACCCGCACATCGGCCGCGCCGGGAATTTTTTTGATGGCTTCGGCCAGTTGGACGGCCACGGCGCGGTTGCCGGCCTGGTCGCGGCCAACCAATTGCACATCATACGGTGCGGGCAGGCCGAAGTTCAGCGTCTGGCTCACGATATCCGCCGGCAGGAAATAAAACAGGGTGCCGGGAAATTCGTGGTTTAGCTTTTCCCGCAGGTGGCTCACATGCTCCTCGGTGGGCGCATGGCCGGGCTTGAGCGAAACCAGGATGTCCGCATCGCCCGGCCCGATGACGCCGCTCGTGTTGTAGCTGAGATTGATGTAGGAATTCGGGATGCCGACGTTGTCGAGCACGCCGGCGAGTTCGGCCGGCGGGATTTCCCGGCGGATGGCCTGGTTGATCTGGTCGGTGAGCCGCAGCGTTTCTTCAATGCGCGTGCCGGTGCGGGCGCGGATGTGCAGGAGAAATTGGCCGGCATCCACGCTCGGGAAAAAATCCCGCCCCAAGGCCTGCGTGAGCAGCCAGGAAGCCGCGCACAGGACGAGGAAGATGATGGCAAACGGTTTCCGATTCTGGAAACAACTGGCGAGCAGCGCGCGATAGCCGTCGCGGAAGCGGTCAAAGCCGCTTTCAAACCCGCGCTGCACTTTCACCAGCGGCAGCAGGATGCGGGGCATCCTGGCTTCATCAATATGTTCCCCGTGCAGTTTCACGCCACGGTAAAGCCACATCACGAGCGTCGGCACGAGGGTCCGCGACAAAATGTAGCTGGCGAACATGGCGAACACCACGGCTTCCGCCAGCGGCACGAACAGGAAGCGGGCCACGCCGGTCAGGAAAAACATCGGCACGAACACAATGCAAATACACAGGGTCGAGACGAACGCCGGCAGCGCGATCTCCTGCGAACCGACGAGAATGGCCTCCTCCAGCGGCTGCCCCAGAGCCATGTGGCGGTGGATGTTTTCGATCGCCACCGTGGCGTCGTCCACCAGAATGCCCACCGCCAAAGCCAGGCCGCCCAGCGTCATCAAATTGATCGTCTCCCCCAGCGCGCTCAGAACCGCGATGGAGCACAGCACCGACAACGGGATGGACAGCGCAATGATGAACGTGCTGCGCCACGAACCCAGGAACAGCAGGATCATGAGGGCGGTCAGCGCGGCGGCAATGATGCCTTCGCGCAACACCCCGGTGATGGCGGCGCGCACGAACAAGGATTGATCGGCGAATTCCTTCACCTCCAGATCCTTGGTCACGGTGCCCATCACCGTCGGCAGGGCGGCTTTGACGTTGCGCACCACATCCAGCGTCGAGGCACTCCCCGCCTTCATCACCGTCAGCAGCGCCCCGCGCACGCCATCCTGGCGCACCGCGCTTTGCTGCGGCGTGTAGCCGTCGTGCACCTGGGCCACGTCGCTCAAGTACACCGTGGCGCCGTTGACGACCTTGACCGGCAGATGGTTCAGATCGTCAATCATCCGGGCGTTGGCATCCACGGCCACGTTGTATTCCGTCGCCCCGATTTTCGTGGTGCCGCTCGGCAGGACGAGGTTCTGGGCGTTGATCGCGCTGACCACGTCCTGCGCGAGCAGGTTTTTCGCCTTGAGCGCGGGCAGGTTTAAATCCACGGAAACCACCCGGGACTTGCCGCCGTATGGCCAGGGAATCATGGCACCCCGCACCGTCGAGAGCCCAATCCGCACCTGGTTGGCGGTCACGTCAAACAACTGCTGCTCGGACATTTTCGGGCTGCTGAAGCTGTATTGCAGGATCGGCACCGAGGCGGCGTTGTACTGGATGATCAGCGGCGGCTGCATGCCGGGGGGCATCAGGCGCAGCACGGTTTGCGCCGAGGCGGTGATCTGGGCCACCGCCGCATCCACCGAGGCGCCTTCTTGCAGAAAGATTTTCACGACGGCAATGCCGTTGTAGGAGGTGGACTCGACGTGCTCGATGTTGTTCACCGTCACCGAGAGAATGCGCTCGTGCGTGTAGGTGATGCGCTGCTCGAGCTGCTTTGCGTCCAGGCCGCTGTACTGCCAGATCACGCTCACCACGGGAATGTTGATGGCGGGGAAGATGTCCGTCGGCGTCCGCAGCAGGATGAACGGGGTCACCAGGACAAGCAGGAGCGCCGCCACCACAAAGGTGTAGGGCCGGCGCAGCGCTAGTTGAACAATCCACATAATTTATCGGGGTGAAACCATCACTTCCTTCACCGGTCAAACCGGTGCTGCTGGCAATATTTGCACAACCCGGCCAAATGACTAATATTAGTTTGATTTCAGATTGATATTTTTTAAGTCTCAATTAGCCTTGCACTCGTGGAGCTGCGTCATCTCCGTTATTTCCTCGCCGTGGCGGAAACCCTGAATTTCCGGCTGGCCGCCGAACGTCTGCATCTCGCCCAGCCGGCCTTGAGCGTCCAGATCAAGGCGCTCGAACAGCACCTCGGGGCGCGGCTGTTTGAGCGCACCACCCGGTCGGTGCGCCTGACCCAGGCCGGCGCGGTGTTCCTGAAAGATGCGCAGCAGATCATGGCGGCGGCGGCGGCGGCGGAACAGCGCGCCAAACAGGCCGGCGGCGGCCTGGTCGGCAGTCTCCGCATCGGGTATGTCTCGCCGACGGCGACCGCCTGGCTGGCGGAAGTCCTCCGCCGTTTTAACTCCAAATTCCCCGGCGTGCAGCTTTCCCTGTTTGATCTCACCAGCACGGAGCAGTTGCATCAGCTTCGCGTCGGCGAACTGGACGCCGGCCTGTTGCGCCCGCCAGTCAGCTTTGCCGACCTCGACTACAAGCTCGTCCAGATGTCCACGCAGGCCCTGGCGCTGCCGGAAAACCACCGGCTGGTCCGCAAGCGCCGCCTTGAATGGCAGGATTTTGCCGGCGAAGGCATGGTGATGATGCACCCGAGCCAGCAGCATCATTATTACGACAACTTTCTGGAGGCGTGCGCGCAGGCGGGGGCCAAGCCGCATGTCGTCCAATATGCGCACGACATCTCCACCAAGCTCTGGCTCATCTCAGCCGGGTTCGGCATTGCGCCCACCTCCGCGAGCTTCAGCGAAACCAAGCGGCCGGGGCTCGTGTTCCGTCCGTTGCCGCCGGGCCTGCCCCTGGTGCAGACCATGCTTGCGTGGCGGAAGGCGGATGACTCGCCGGCGCTGAAACGGTTTCTCGACTGTTTCCAAGCCATTCCCCCGGACCACGAAACGGACGCGGCCCGGGACTGATTCGTAAAAGCTTTTGTTTTTGGCCGCCGCCGATTAGCCTCTTTCCGCAAGATGATGCTGGTTTTAGACAACTACGATTCGTTCACCTACAACCTCGTCCAGTACCTGGGCGAACTGGGGGTGGACTTGCAGGTGCGCCGCAACGACGAGATTTCGCTGGAGCAGATCCGCGCGCTCAAGCCGGAGCGCATCCTCGTCTCGCCCGGACCCTGCTCGCCCCGCGAAGCCGGCCTCTCCAACGATGTCATCCGCACGTTCAGCGCCGAGGGCATCCCGATTTTCGGCGTCTGCCTGGGGCACCAGTGCATCGGGCACACGTTCGGCGCGGAGGTGGTGGTGAATTACCGCATGATGCACGGCAAGGTTTCGCCCATCAAACACAACGGCAAAGATTTGTTCGCCGGCATGCCCAATCCGTTTGTCGCCACGCGCTATCATTCGCTCGTCATCAAGCGCGACACCGTGCCGGATTGCCTTGAAATCACCGCCGAGACGGACGAGGGTGAGATCATGGGCGTAAAACACAAAACCCTGCCGATCTGGGGCGTGCAGTTCCATCCGGAAAGCATCCTCACCGAGGGCGGCCGGACCATTTTGACCAATTTTTTGAAACTGAAATAACATGGAAGTCTTTTTGCTCAAATCCAAGGTTCACCGCGCCACCGTCACCGGCGGCAACGTGAATTACGAAGGCAGCCTCACCATTTCCGCCGATCTCATGGAAAAATGCGGTCTCCAGGAATACGAAAAAATTCTCTGCGGCAACATGGCCAACGGCAACCGCTGGGAGACCTACGCCATCAAGGGCAAGCCCGGCGCGGGCGAAATCATCATGAACGGCGCCGTGGCGCATCTGGGCAAAAAGGGCGATGTCCTGACCATCATGAACTTTGCGAGTTTCACGAAAGCCGAGGCCAAGAAATGGAAGCCGCGCGTCGTCGTGCTGGGCAAGGGCAACAAGATCGTGAATACGCGCGGGATTTGAAAGGCAGGATAGGTCTGTCAGTGGAGCCACGAAACAACCCGCTGAACGTCGCCGGCAAGACGGCTGTTGGCGGTTATGTCAGCTGCCCGATATAATCTTTCAGCGACCGGCCGCTGCAATTCGACTGATGAACCAGCATGCTGCGAGGCCACGCAGTTGCACTCTGGTCATCAATGAAAACATTCGGCTTGGGAAGAAAAGCCTTAAAACACTGAGCGATGCCAAATTCTTCTGCACTTCGACGGGCATAATCTTCGCCGCCCGCGCTCCAACAATAAAGCACTGCTCCCTGTGCATGAAGTTCGCGTACGTGCTGAATGACGGATGGAATCGGTATGCGTTTGGTGCCAACGCTGCGAACCAATGTGTCATCGACATCCACGAATACATTAACCGGCGAAGCGGATGGTGGCGTCGTCATAGCAACGCGAAGATGAATGAACCGATGCTGGTCGGCTTGATTTGTAATTTATCCTGAATCACGGGTTGAGGCTGCGTTGGCCGCAAAACGTTGTCGAGTTAAATTCCCGCCTCTGGAAACAATCCCTACCGCTGCGCGCCGAATCGCGCCGACGGGGCATCGGGAAAGGCGACCCTCCCCGTGGTATCCGCCGCACTTCCCTGCACCGTGGCCTGCAAGCCCGCGAGCAGCGGAAATTGGCCCAGATTCTTCACCAACACCACCGCCACCTCATCGCAGTAAACCGGCTGCCAGCCGCGCTCTTTCCACAGCATCCCGGCCCCGGCCATGTTGGGCGGCAGCAAGGCGAAATCCGCCGGGGTCAAATCAAGCACGGGAGGCCGCGTCTGGTCGGCATTGTAAAAATTCCATTGCGCGTCAAAAACGTCGCGGGGATAACAGGTATCCAGCCGGCCATCAATCGAGACGCGGCTGTCGGGCAGTTCCCAGAGGCACTCTTCGCCCCAATCAAAGAACACCAGCAGATTGCCATGCAGCCCGTGTTGTTTAATGAATGCCAGCGCGGCGACCGGGTAGTGTTTGCGCGAAACTTCCATGGTCCAGGGACGCTCCTTGTTCACCGTACCGGCGGCCACCAGGCTTCCCAGCGCGGCGGCGGCCAGCAACACCGTGGCCATTTTTTGCACGCCAGGACGGCGGAAAACGAAAGCCAGACGCGCGCAGGATTTTTGGCAGCGTGCCAGCGCGGCGGCGAGATGCGGCGGGACCAAGGCAAGGGCGGTCAGGCAAAACAACGGCGTATGGCGGGCGGAACGAAACGCCATGAACCCCAGCGCGCCGGTCACGGCCAGCTCCCACAGCCGGAGGGGGCGGCGCGAAAACCCAAAGCTGGCGGCGGCCACCGCCACGCACAGGAAAAACGCCGCGTGATCGGCGGTGAACGGCACCGGGTTCCACTCGCCGATTTGCGGACGCAACCACAGCACACTGGCCACGAGCCAGCGGATCAGCTCATAGCCGTAAGGATTCAGGAGCAAGGCCGCCGCAGAAATCACGCTCGTAACCGCCAGCACCGCCAGGACGCCCGCCGGCACCGGCGCGGCCCGGCGCGGGCGGAGCAACGCCGGCGCGAGGCGACCGCTAAAATGTTCGACCGTGGTCGCGATCGTGGCGACCAACAACAAAACGATGCCCGCCAGCACCCCGCCGTGGGTGTTGATCCAGAGCGCGAACAACGGCGGCAAGGCGAGCGCCCAGCCGCGTTTGCCCGCATGGATTTGCCGCAGCAGCCACAACTCGGCGACCAGGGCGAGCGCGGTAAAAATTTGCGGTCGCGGCGCAAAGCCGTAAGCCATCTCCATGACCGCCAGCGCGCCAAAGCCCCAGGCCACCAGCCGGGTACCGGTAGTCATCTGCTTGCGTGCAATCGCCAGCGCCGCGCCGAAGGTCAGCAAGCCCGCCGCCAGTTTTAACAGCAACAAACCCGGCCCGCCCAGGGCGCGGTGGGCAAGCGCCAGCGCGACTTCGCTGACAATTTCGTGATTGATCCACGGCTGGCCGTTCGCCGTCCACGAATAAGGTTCCGTGCGGGCAAGCTGGCCGGTATGCAGAAAATCCTGACCGAAAATCACGTGGCCCCAGAGGTCAATGTCGGTCTCGTTTTTCGAAAACTGGAACAGGGCGAAACAGATCACGCAAACCACAAACGCGCGCGGCAAAAGAACATTCGCTTTTGCGGGGGCGGTTTTGACTGGCGGCATGGCCGGAAAAATACCCGTTGCCCCGCGCAATAAAAGATTTTTGTCTTTCCAACTGATTGTACGAATTGAGCCAAAAGTATTGTTACCCGAGGTGGGGGTGAGGATGGCGGAAAATGATTCGTTGTGCCAGAAGTGGGGTTACCGTGGCCGGAATGGATAAAGACATGAATCAAACGACCCGGAAAGAG
>Ga0302321_100000562_pt1 | contig 32259 bp, 22 predicted proteins | sample Fen_T0_1_FD_202505 | JGI IMG/M metagenome (GOLD analysis project Ga0302321, IMG submission 202505) | Peat permafrost microbial communities from Stordalen Mire near Abisko, Sweden - Fen_T0_1 | ecosystem: Environmental > Terrestrial > Soil > Wetlands > Permafrost | place: Sweden: Abisko... | reverse complement strand
GGCAAATTTTTCCATCCTGAAAGTTAAAAACCTGATTATCCTTTCATCTCTTCGATATTGGACTTCAAGTTTTTCAATTAGATCGCCTGTGCCTTTAAATTCTACCAGGTAGTAGAAGCCTGTCGACTTCTTCTGGATGGGGTAGGCCAGTTTTTTCAGACCCCAGTTCTCTTCATGAACGATCTCACCACTGTTGTCGGTGATGACCTTCTTGAATTTCTGTACCGCTTCCTTCATCTGGTTCTCAGATAAAACGGGAGTTGCAATGAAAACGGTTTCGTACTGATTCAACATAGTAATTAATAGTTTATTAAATAAATGATTTTGGCTCGCAAAAGTAACACTATTTTACTTTATTCAAAAATTAATCACTTAAAAAATTTTCATAATCAATATTCTCTTTCATGTACAAACAAGAACTGTCACAGAGGGTCACTGAGAAGCACAGAGAAGCACAGAGAACCACAGAGAATATTTTACTCTGTGTAACTCTGTGATACCTCTGTGAAACTCTGTGCAAGTTCTTATTTTTATTTTTAACTTTAGATGTACCTTGTAACGTTTATGCGCATGCTTTTTAATTATATTTGTTCTTTATTGAATCGATTAAATTTATGGAAAACTTCATTGTTTCAGCAAGGAAATACCGGCCTGCCAGCTTTGATATGGTAATTGGTCAGGATTCTATTACCAATACGCTGAAAAGTGCCATTAAAAACAATCATCTTGCACAGGCATATCTTTTTTGCGGACCAAGAGGTGTTGGTAAGACTACTTGCGCGAGGATCTTTGCAAAAACAATTAACTGCAGCAATCTGGGTGATAACCTCGAAGCATGTGATGAATGTGAATCGTGTCTGTCATTCAATTCATTAAGATCATTTAATATCCATGAACTTGATGCTGCATCCAATAATAAGGTTGAAGATATCAGGTCACTTAACGACCAGGTCAGAATTCCTCCTCAGATCGGTAAGTACAGTATCTACATAATAGATGAAGTTCACATGTTATCTTCATCAGCCTTTAACGCTTTCCTTAAAACTCTGGAAGAACCTCCTTCTCATGCTATTTTTATTTTAGCTACTACTGAAAAACACAAAATAATTCCAACTATTCTCTCGCGATGCCAGATATTTGATTTCAACAGGATCAGAATTGAAGATATTGTTGGCCGTCTGATGTATGTCGCAAAAAATGAGGGTATAACTGCAGCGGAAGAAGCGCTTCACATCATTGGTCAGAAAGCTGACGGAGCTTTGCGTGATGCTTTATCAATTTTTGATCAGATCGTAAGCCTTAGTGGAAAAACAATCACCTATAAAGATGTCATAGAGAATCTTAATGTTCTCGACTATGAGTATTATTTTAAATGCATTGATGCTGCCCTGATTGGTGATGTATCAACGATATTATTAACCTTTAATGAAGTTCTGGAAAAAGGCTTTGACGGTCACAATTTCATATCAGGACTCAACAGTCACTTCCGCGATCTGCTTGTAAGTAAAGATGAGTCAACATTGCGGCTTCTGGAGGCAACACCAGCAATTAAAAAGAGGTATCTGCTTCAGACAGGGAATTGTCCTGTTGATTTTCTGTTCAGAGCCCTGGAGATTGGCAATAATTGTGACCTGGCTTATAAAAGCAGTAAAAATCCACGATTGCATATTGAACTATCTCTTATCAGTCTCTGCAGGTTAATGAATGAAACAGAGGAGCCTCCGGAAAAAAAAAAGTCTGATCAGGGACAATTAAAAAAGAAGGAAGAAGATATTCCTCTTCCTTCTAAATCAGAGATTATCCGCCAGGGCGTTCATGCTTCTGAAGGAAAGATCACTAACCAGGAAGCGATACCGGGGAAGCACGATCCTGTTATTGATAAACCATCGAAAACATTCTCTATAAAAGAGCTCATTTCCGAGAATATTAATACTGAAGAGAAGATTAAGGAAACATCGGTTCTGAATGATCCTGAAGTTTATATTAAACAAAAGTATGAATTTACTCCCGAAGCATTCGAAGGTGCCTGGCAGGAATTTACAGAACAGCTTAAAGGAGAGGGTACACGAATTGTCAGCATGTTTAAATCGATAAGACCTGAACTGGAAAACGATCAGACGATCAGAATCCATCTCAGTAATGCAGCACAAAAGGACACTTTCATATTAAACTACAAACAAAAACTAATTAGCTTTCTCGAAAGCAGATTTATTTTAAATGAGATAGATATAGAAACCAGTGTTGATCTTTCAGAATCAAGTGAAATTTTATATTCTGATGAACAGAAGCTTAATTATCTCACGAATAAATATCCTATTCTGAAGGATATGAAGAAAACATTTAATCTTGATATTACATAAGTATCTTTTAATAATTTTTATGAATATCGAAAAGATGACTAAGAAATTGTAAATCGCTTGAAAATCAATTTGGTACTATGAATTAGGATACTTTTAATGAATTTTACTAGACATAAGAATTATACTGAATTGAAAAGTAAACTTGAAATATCAGCCGGTAATGACTATTTGAAATATCTGACAAAAGAAAAGGATATTTCGGACCAGATTATTAACCATTCAAGGTCAATGATTACAATCATTAACCGGGATTATATTTATGAAAAAGTTAATTTAACCTTCTGTAATGCACATCAGGTAGTTCTGGACGCTATTCTTGGCAAATCGCTTGTGGATTTTTGGGGACACGATACTTTTCATAATATAATAAAGCGAAATATTGATTTGTGTTTTTCTGGAAAAACTGTGAATTACGAAGCAACTTTTATTACTCCTCTGTCGGGGAAAAGGCATTTCGAAGTGGTTTTCAGACCTCTGTCGGTTGAACCTGGAAAGATTACACATCTCCTTGCAGAAACCTTCGATATAGATGATCTGAAGAATACAAAGCAGGCAGTTATAGCGAAAGAAGAGGAACTCAGAAAGTTTGAATCCAATCTTCCTATCGGCTTCCTCAGGTGCAATCCGGAAGGAAAAATTTTGCACGCAAATGGAGCTTTTTTAAAAATTGCGGATTGCCATGATGAACTGTCAATAACAAGAATGAATCTTAAAAACTTTTATATTGAGGAAGAGCTTTTTGATCTGCAGTTAGACCAGCTTGCTGAAAGCCATACTAAAAACTTTGGTATGGTTAATCTGAAAAGTTTCAGCGGAAAGGAGACCCCATGCCGGATAAGCGGATTCCTTGCTGTTAACGGATCGGGAAAACCTGCATATATCGATTTCGCAGTAGAAGACTGCTCCCGTGAGCTGATGCTCGAAAACCGTCTCCTCCAGGCTCAGAAGCTTGAGACAATAGGTTCTCTTGCAGGTGGTATAGCACACGATTTCAATAATATACTGGCTACAATCTCGGGCTATTCGGAAATGTTACATGATGATCTTCCGAAAAATTCAGAAATGTCAGAGAAAGTAAGTAAGATTCAGATGGCGGTGAAAAAAGCTCAGTCCATTACAAACCAAATACTTACGTTTAGCAGGCATGTCGAACAGGAGAAGGTTCTTATTAATGTGGCTGAAGTTCTTAAAGAGACCATCGGATTTGTGAAATCTTCAATTCCATCCAATATAGTCATGAAAAGCAGGATTGCAAAATTGAATACCGATGTTCTTGCTGATCCAACGCAATTATTCAGAGTTTTTCTAAACCTGATGACCAATGCTATCCAGGCTATGGAAGAAAATGGAGGTGTATTGACTGTAAGCCTGGCTGTGGTTAAAAGGAAGTTTGTACAACATGAACTAAATAAGGATATTATCGCAGACGAGTATGTACTGCTCACTTTTAAAGATACCGGAGAGGGAATGGATCCATCCCTTATCGGTAGAATCTTTGAGCCATTCTTCACTACCCGCGAAGTAGGAAAAGGTACCGGTCTTGGGCTATCGGTTATACACGGCATAATAACAGAAATGGAAGGAGAGATCGTTGTTTCAAGTAAGAAGGAGAAAGGATCGGTCTTCAGCGTTTATCTTCCGGTATCGAAAAGCTATTCCATTTCGACCAGCAAAAAAGGAAGCAGGAAAAAAATATTGTTTATTACCGGAAACAAATATGAATCGAGGATATTCTCATTAGCCCTGGAAAGTGCCGGTTATGAGCTGATATTTATATCCGATGGCAGAAATTTTGCAAAGGTAATGACAAATGTCAGGGAAAGGCCTGACATGGTTATTTATATGAGCGATTCAAAGCAGATAAAACCCGAAGACCTGATAAGAATATTCAGGAGTCAGAAAATTCTGACTCCCTGTATACTCATTACTGATGCAATTCAGGATATATCAGATGAAAATTTACTAAATTCGGGTATTATTAATCAACAATTGACAAAACCCGTTTCTCTGAAAGAAATCAGAAACGCAATTCAGGAATTATTAAGATAAACACTAAACCTTAAAATATAAAAAATGCCAGGAGTACTAATTGTTGAGGATGATAAAGAACTTAGAGAAATGTTAAAGGTGTCGCTTTTGAGAAGAAATTTTACAGTTCTTGAGGCAGAAAATGGCAAAGCCGCTATCTCTCATTTCAAGCCATTAATTACAGATCTTGTTGTCACTGACCTGATTATGCCTGAGGAAGATGGGCTGAAGGTAGTTATTAAGCTAAGGGAACTAAAACCATCCATCAAAATTATTGCCATATCGGGTGGGGGGAAAGTAGGTCCGGGAAGTTACCTGAACCTGGCAAAGGCACTCGGTGCGGATGCAATCTATTCAAAGCCATTTTCAATTAATGAACTTATTGCTAAGATTGAACAGTTATTAGATAATGAACATCTTAATTGAAGTAAGTGTTATTATAGAAACCTATTAAAACTTATTATTATGTTAAAGAAAAAAATTGAAGATATCTGTAACAGACAGGTAGAGAGAGAAGGTTATTCTTCAAGTCTGTATCTTGCTATGGCATCGTGGGCTGAAACAAATGGTTACAGCGGTGTGGCAGCATGGATGTATGGTCAATCGGACGAAGAGAGAATACATATGCTTAAGTTTATTAAGTATATCAATGAAAGAGGCGGGAAAGCTGTTATGCCCGCTTTGAAAAAACCGGCTGCTGAATTTAAGGCTGTTGAGGATGTTTTTAAAGAGGTACTGAACCATGAAGAGTTTATTACTGCAAGTATTAATGAAATAGTAGCTCTGACTCTTGAGGAGAAAGATTTTAATACGCATAATTTTCTGCAATGGTTTGTGATGGAGCAGGTTGAAGAAGAAACTTCTGTAAAAATCATACTTGACAAGGTTCGTCTGGTCGGCAAGAATAGTTTGTACGAATTCGACAGAGATATTCTGAGTTTGAGGAGAGTGGCAGCAAATGCAGACATTAAACCATGAGGAGAACCTTCTCTCTTTTGATACTGATCGTTCTTTTTGGTTCGATTCTGCCTCTCAGGGCACAGAAGCTTATAAAAAATTCTTCTGTAACCGGAGTATGTTATGCCGGAAATAAGGTAACCAAGATGTATATTCCTCCTCCTAAAGAGTTTTTTGCAAAGCGAGGGTCAAAAAGCGGAGGTACAATAACTGTCTATTATACAGGTTTCTCCAGTCAGGCTAAGGCTGCATTGGATTTTGCAACTTCGATACTCGAAACAATGCTGCCTGCCGATACAAAATTCACAATTAATGCAACCTGGCATAGCATCTCAACATCTGGTGTTTTGGCACAATCAACAATTACAGGGTATATCGGGGGATCAGAAATTAGCGCGCTGAACCCCTTGTCGTTTTACCCTGTTGCTCTTGCCGAAAAGATTGCAGGTAAGAGTCTTAATGAAGATGTGACAGGTGATGTTACCCTGGAAGTCAACAGTTCAATAAACTGGTATCTTGGTACTGACGGGCAAACACCTACGCAGAAGTACGACCTGGTTACTGTTGCAATACACGAGATATGTCATGGACTAGGCTTTTTCGACAGCTTCAGTTCTGATGGAACCATTGGCTCATATGGAATCGGCTCCATACCGATGATCTACGATACATTTGTAGAAAACGCTGACGGAAGCAGATTGACAGATACTCTTAAATTTCTTAATAATTCAGCCGCTCTGGAAAAGCAGCTTGTCGGAAATCAGCTATATTTTAATGGTCCTCTTCTGAGAACATATTCAACTTCGGTACATTATTCGAATCTGAGAGCCAGATTATATGCACCTCCAACCTGGGACCCCGGATCGAGCATTTCTCACCTCGATGAATCTACTACATTACCCGTAAATTCTCTCATGACTCCTTATATTAATCGCGGAGAGGCAATTCATGACCCGGGTAAATATACATTTTCGATACTCGGAGACATCGGCTGGATCAATACAAGAGTAATTCATAAACCGATGGGCGATACAGAAGCTCATCTGACCGGGATTCTGCTTTCAACTGATATCAAATCTGACACTGCTTACTATCATAATAAGGTTGGGGTAGTATACTCTTTTGACAACTTTCTGACAAGCGATTCTCTTTATCTAAACTCTCCCGGTTCCGATAACTCTTATAATATTACAATTCCTGTACCAGGGTATGATTCTGAATTACAATACTATTTCTTTGTTCAGGATACCTTTCTGCGAACTTACAGATCCCCTTCAGTATATAAGGATTATTCATTTATCAAAAATAACCGGTATCATATTTTTATAGGAACGGATACAGTTAAACCGGTCATTACGCACACTCCTGTTACATATTATTTACAGACGGTTGATTCCATAAAGTTCAATGCCAATGTGACTGATAACCTCGGAATAGATTCGGTCTATGTTGAATATAAGTTAAATCATGGTCCTTCTAAATTTATACGCTTGAAACTGGGGAAAACCGATAATTATAATATTGCTTTTGATGCCAGACCATTAACATTAAAGGGACACGATTCAATAGAATACAAAATATTCGCAGTTGATACGGCTAAGGTCCCGAATATAGGAGCATTACCGAAAACAGGTTATTTCGTGACTCATATCGAGGAAATTACTTCAACTCTCTCATCGTATGCAACAGATTTTTCTGATGCAAAACCTGACTTCTTTAATATTGGTTTTGACATTTCTAAGCCTGCAGGCTTCAGCAAGTATGGTCTGAATTCAAAACACCCCTACGAAAGTCCGGAGGACAATTCTAAAAGCATTGAATACACTTCAATATTAAGACATCCATTGAAATTTGATGAAACCGGTTTGCTGGTTAGCTTTAATGAGGTTGCCCTTGTTGAACCCGGAGCAACTGGATCGGTTTTCGGTTCATCCGATTTTTATGATTATGTCATTGTGGAAGGCTCAAAGAACTTTGGCAAGACATGGTTTGGACTTATCGATGGATATGACTCCAGATTATTCCCGTCATGGGAGACGGCTTATAATAGCAGTATCGTTGGAGATAATTCGACATTTGTAGGTACCGAATCTATGCTTCAGAAGCATACTTTTCTGTATCGTCCGTCTGCCAATATTTCCGCTGGTGATAATTTATTGCTGAGATTCAGGTTATATTCCGATCCATTTGCCAATGGTTGGGGATGGGTTATCGAGGATTTAAAAATCAGCCCTCTTATTGATGCTGTCACCGAAACAGTTAATCAACCTGTTATTGTCTATCCGAATCCCGGAACAGGGTTTATAAAAATAAGTACAAACCTTAAAGATGGTACGACTTATAAACCGTTGCGTTACAATATCTTCAATGCAGCAGGTATCTGTCTGATAAATGCCTGGAGTTCAGGATCCTCTGAATCTCTGGTTGATATTTCTTCTTATCCGGCCGGAATGTACATTATTGTACTATATCTTGATGACGGAATAAAGACGTTTAAATATAGTCTTATAAAATAATATTAAAACCCCGCAAAAATGGCGGGGTTTTTGCATAACTTGAATTTTTGGAATTCTTAATTGGAAAATAAAGCTAATTTTGCCTGATATTTTGAAAAACTGTAAAACACCTTAAAATGAGCATTATAAATAGCGTACTCGGCCTTTTTCTGGGTAATAAATATGAACGGGATTTGAAGGAAATAAATCCCTATATCGATAAGATTCTCATAGAATATGATAAAATACAAGGTTTATCGAATGACGGATTAAGGGACCAGACAGAAGAACTCAGAAAGGAGATACTACAAAGTTTTGAAGCGGATGAAAATGAGATCAAATCACTCAGGGAAAAAGCTGAGATTGAGGAAGATGTATATCTGAAAGAGGAGATTTATAATACGATAGATAAAACTGAAAAACAGATCAATGAAAAACTTGAAGTACTTCTGGATCAGCTTGTTCCCAGAGCTTTTGCTATTGTTAAAGAAACTGCAAAAAGATTTAAAGAGAACAGCACACTAGAAGTCACTGCACGACAATATGACAGAGATCTTGCTGCCACACGGGAAAGTATTACAATCAATGGCAATAATGCTGTCTGGAGCAATAAGTGGATTGCCGGCGGCAATGAGATTACCTGGGACATGGTGCATTATGATGTTCAGCTTATCGGAGGTGTAGCTCTACATAAAGGGAAAATCGCTGAAATGGGAACCGGAGAAGGAAAGACTGTTGTTGCTACTCTTCCTGTCTTCCTTAATGCTCTTGCCGGAAGAGGAGTACATATTGTAACTGTAAATGATTATCTCTCTAAACGTGACTCAGAATGGATGGGTCCGATCTATGAATTCCATGGTCTGACAGTTGATTGTATAGATAAACATCAACCTAATTCACAGGAGAGACGCAAAGCATACAATGCCGATATCACTTTTGGAACAAATAATGAATTTGGTTTTGACTACCTGAGGGATAATATGGCAATTAACCCTGAGGACCTTGTGCAACGCAAACATCACTATGCAATTGTCGACGAGGTTGACTCGGTGCTTATTGATGATGCCCGGACACCTCTTATCATTTCCGGGCCAACTGCTAAAAGCGATACTCAACAATTCGATGAATTGAAGCCTAAAGTCGATAAACTGGTGACTGCGCAGAAAAAACTTGTAACTCAAATACTTGCTGATGCAAAAAAGCTTATTGCCGATAACAAAAATGAAGAAGGTGGCCTTCTTCTCCTGAGGGCGTACATGGGCCTTCCAAAGAATAATGCGCTTATCAAGTTCCTCAGCGAAGAGGGAAATAAATCACTTTTGCTGAAGACAGAGAATTTCTATATGCAAAATAACAATAAGGAAATGCCGAAGGTTACTGAAGCATTGTTCTTTATTATCGACGAAAAAGCAAATTCCATCGAACTGACTGAAAAGGGTCTCGACCTTATATCTGACTCAGTAGAAGATATCAGCTTTTTTATTCTTCCTGATGTCGGTTCAAAAATTGCCGATATAGAGAAATCAGATCTTTCCGATCGGGAGAAACTGAAAATAAAGGATGAGCTTCTGCAAGATTATTCAGTTAAATCAGAACGCGTTCATACTATGACGCAGCTTCTTAAAGCCTGGACCCTTTTTGACCGCGACACCGAATACATTGTAGTGGATAATAAAGTGAAAATTGTTGATGAACAGACCGGTCGTGTTCTCGAGGGACGCCGGTATTCCGACGGTCTGCATCAGGCAATTGAAGCAAAGGAAAATGTCAAGGTGGAAGACGCTACCCAAACCTACGCCACTATAACCCTTCAGAATTATTTCAGGATGTACCATAAGCTGGCAGGGATGACAGGTACTGCTGAAACTGAAGCCGGAGAACTCTGGAATATTTATAAGCTCGATGTTGTTGTTATTCCTACAAACCGTCCTGTCATCAGATCCGACAGAGAAGATCTTGTATATAAAACCAAACGGGAAAAATATAATGCCGTAATTGAAGAGATTGCTGAAATGAACCGACAGGGTCGACCTGTCCTGGTCGGCACAACTTCCGTAGAGATATCTGAATTACTGAGCAGGATGCTCAAGATGAAAGGCCTGAAACATAATGTTCTGAATGCAAAATTGCACCAGAGAGAAGCTGAAATTGTTGCGGAAGCCGGTAAAACAGGGACTATTACAATTGCGACAAACATGGCAGGACGTGGTACTGACATTAAGCTTACGGAAGATGTAAGAAAGGCCGGTGGCCTCGCCATTGTAGGAACGGAACGACATGAATCAAGAAGGGTGGACCGCCAGCTGAGGGGACGTTCAGGAAGACAGGGAGACCCTGGTTCCTCACAGTTCTTTGTGTCTCTCGAAGATGAACTTATGAGATTGTTCGGTTCAGAAAGAATTGCCGGTATAATGGACAAACTGGGATTGAAAGATGGTGAGATGATTCAGCATTCGATGATCACTAAATCAATAGAACGTGCGCAGAAAAAAGTTGAAGAGAATAACTTCGGAATAAGAAAGAGACTTCTTGAATATGACGATGTGATGAACTCTCAGCGTGAAGTCATATATAAAAAACGACGACATGCTCTGCTAGGTGAACGATTAACAGTCGATATCGCGAATATGATGTTTGATGTTACTGAAAACCTGGTTGATATATATCATGGAGATGGTGATTTTGAGGGATTTGATTTTGACCTTATCCGCTCATTTTCAATGGATTCACCCGTGCCTGATGATGATTTCAGAAAGTCAAATTCAAAGGACGTGACTGATTTAGTCTATACAAAAGTTCTGGACACATATAAAAGAAAAGTCGAATCTATTTCAGCGCAGGCCTACCCGGTACTGAAGGATGTATATGACAGGATGTCGCATGTCTATGAAAATGTTGTTGTACCGATTTCTGACGGAGTAAGAGTTTATCAGGTTGTAACCAATCTTAAAGCAACTGCTGAATCAGAAGGAAAAGAACTGGCGAAATCATATGAAAAAACAGTTGTTCTTGCTACAATCGATGACGCATGGAAAGAACACCTCAGGGAGATGGATGAACTAAAACAATCCGTGCAGAATGCTACATACGAACAGAAAGACCCTTTGCTTATATACAAGTTTGAATCCTTTGAGTTGTTTAAAACTATGCTCACAAAAGTGAATAAAGATGTTGTAAGCACACTAATGAAAGGACACATACCAACACAGGACCCGGAACAGGTAAAAGAAGCACAGCGAAGACGCCAGGTCGATATGAGCAATCTAAGAACCTCAAAAAGTGACTTTTCTCAATACAGCAGCACAGGTGGAGGAGGGCAGGACAGGAATCAGAAAACCGAACCTGTAAGAGTTGATAAGAAAGTAGGAAGGAATGATCCATGTCCCTGTGGTAGCGGGAAGAAATACAAAAATTGTCATGGTCTGCAACAGGGAGGTGTGCAGGGAGCAAATGCAATTACCTGATTAGCTTTTGTTAACCTCATCAATTGCTTTCTGTATACGGGTATAGGTAGTGCGGTTAACAGGAACCAGAGGAAGCCTTAGAGTATTCTGGCAGATGTTCATTATACTCAGCATAGCTTTTATTCCTGAAGGATTACCATCGAGAAAAAGGAGTTCTATCATTTCTAGATAACGGAGTTGTATTTCACGAGCTGATTTGCAATTATTTTTTAGCGAATTTGTGACTAGTTCACAGGTAGCTGAAGGGAATGCATTTGCAAGAACTGAGATGACACCTGCTCCACCTGAAGCAATAATAGGAATAGTCATCATATCATCACCTGATATTACACTAAAACCATCAGGTTTGTTCCTTATTATCCTCATAATCTGTGCTATATCACCAGATGCCTCTTTTACGGCAACTATGTTTTCACACTCATTTGCAAGCTCGATACAGGTTTCAGATGATATATTACTGCACGTTCTGCCAGGTACATTATACAGGATCACAGGAATAGGACTACAGGTTGCAATTGACTTAAAATGTTGAAATAATCCTCTCTGATTTGGTTTATTATAATAAGGAGCCACAGATAATATTCCATCAACTCCGGTAAGATTCGAATGTCTTACACAATTTATTACTTCCTGGGTGCTATTTCCTCCAATTCCTATCACAATAGGAATTCTGTTATCAGTAACCTCCACAACATAAGATATAATTGCTTTCTTTTCATCTTTAGTGAGAGTGGCTGATTCACCGGTGGTTCCCATCACAACAATATAGTTTACGCCTCCGTGGATTACATGATTTACTATGCGGCCCAAAGCAGCGAAATCTATGCTGGAATCATTCTTAAAAGGCGTCACAATAGCTACCCCGGTACCTCTGAATTTTTTTATATCCTTCATTGCAGATCAAATTAATTAACAGTTCCCGAATTTATCATTTCAAGGTAATGTACTACCTGATTCAGGTAATCTTCAACGTTTACAGGATTTTTCAAATCCATCATGAGGTCGAAAGGAGTGTTTCCGTTTTCTGATTCATAAAGACCGACCTTTAAGCCGGCATTTGATAAGGAGGAAATATATTGAAGAGGGAACACTTTTTTGAAATTCAGATCAATCAGGACATCAAACCTGTTGTTCACGAAATTTTTAGTTTCAGAGGAAACAGGTTGATAAAATATGTTTAATTCTTCCTTTTTTAAAACTGAAAGATATCTGATTGCTGTGTATTGATTTGGTAGAGTATTACCTGGAAAATAACCAAATATTTTAACATCAGTTTTATTTTCGTGCATCTTTTGATAAAACCTCGATAAACAAGCAAAGTCATCAATCTTTGAGGCATCCCAAACAATCCCGATATTTTTTACCTGATGCATATTGGTAAAATGTGTTTTTCTCTTTGTTCCTGATATCTTGTTCTTAAGGAGAACTTCTCCGATCTTCAGCCTGATATTTTTAAATAATTCCATTTTACAAACCTAACAGTTTTTTGTTAAAATAAGCTGTCATTAAATTTTATTCTTCACCAATTTCTTTGAGAAAATCATCCTCACTCTTAAGGATTATTTTAAGCTTTTTAGCTTCTTCTTTTTTTGACTTACCCATGTTCTCTCCGGCTAGGATAAAGGAGGTTTTTCCCGATACAGATGCTGAATTTTTGCCTCCGTTTCTTTCAATCATCTCTTTATATTCATCACGACTATGCTTTGTGAATACTCCTGAAATAACTATAATCTTACCCCCCAGGGAATTGCCTGCAGGACTGGTTTCAATCTCGTTACTGAATCTGATACCGGTCGATTTGAGACGTTTAATCATTTCAAGATTATCAGCATCAGAAAAGTATGCAACAATACTTGCAGCTATTTTTGGACCGATTTCATAGACGCTGGTTAATTGTTCAAGATCAGCATTTATCAGTTCATCAATAGTCCTGAATCTTGAAGCGATGGTTTTTGCAACTGTCTCTCCGACATGCCTGATGCCAAGAGCAAAAAGTACTCTTGGATAAGGAGTATCAATCGATTTTTTTATACTTTTCAGAATATTGGAAGCTGACTTTTCCCCCAGACGTTCAAGTGGAACAAGTTGGTCAAGGCGCAAATCGTAAAGATCCGAAATGTTTCTTATAAGGTTCTTGCTGAACAACAGATCGACGGTCTCTTCTCCAAGTCCGTCAATATTCATTGCCTTCCTGCTTATAAAATGCTCAATTCTGCCTTTGATCTGAGGAGGGCAATGAAGGTAGTTTGGACAAAAATGATTTGCTTCACCTTCATTTTTAATAAGTTCAGTGCCACATTCAGGACAATTGGAAATAAAGACAATCTTTTTGCTGTTTTCATTTCTGAAGGTATGATCAACCCCGACAATTTTTGGAATTATTTCGCCACCTTTTTCAACATAAACCATGTCATTCAGATGAAGATCAAGAAGTGAGATCTGGTCTTCATTATGAAGAGTAGCGCGTTTTACTGTGGATCCGGAAAGAAGGACAGGTTCAAGATTTGCCACAGGGGTTATTGCCCCTGTTCTGCCAACCTGGAAAGCTACAGATAACAACCTGGTCGTTGCTTCTTCGGCTTTATATTTATAGGCAATTGCCCAGCGCGGAGACTTGGCTGTGAAACCCAGCTCATGTTGCTGCATCAGGGAGTTGACTTTAATAACTACCCCATCTGTATCATAAGGGAGGTTTTTGCGCTCTGATTCCCAATACGTAATAAATTGAATTACCTCAGCGATATTCCTGCATAACTTAATACTTTTTGCAACACTGAATCCCCATCCTGCAGCTTCTTTAAGATTATCATAATGATTGTCGTGAGGTAGTTCTTCGGAGAGAAGAAAATAAACCATGCACTCAAGAGATCTTGATGCCACGATTCTCGGATCAAGAAGTTTCAGCGTACCTGCTGCGGCATTTCTCGGATTGGCAAAAGGAGTAATACCTGCTCTTAATCTCTCCTCATTTAATCTGTTAAATACGGCCCTTGGCATAAGTATTTCGCCCCTGATGACGAATTCTGCCGGCAATACTTTATTAGTTATTTTAAGGGGGATATTCCTGATCGTTTTCACATTTAAAGTAACATCATCGCCTTTATTTCCATCACCTCGTGTTACTGCTCTGAATAGTGATCCGTTTTTATAAATTATGCTGATTGATGCTCCGTCAAATTTCGATTCGCAGACATATTCAATTGATTGTGAGATTGTTTTGTGAACCCTGTTGTCAAATTCCCTTAATTCCTCTTCGCTGTAAGTGTTTCCCAGCGAAAGCATAGGATAAGTGTGTTCGAACTGCTCAAACTCTCTGGTTAAGTCGCTGCCAACCCGTCTGGTAGGAGAGTCGGCGATTATAAATTCAGGGAATTTCTTCTCAAGAGTTTCAAGTTCATTCAGGAGAAGATCGTACTCAAAATCCGAAATTGAAGGCTGATTTGAAACATAATATCTATTGTTATGCTCTTTAATATCCTTCCGGAGAATATCTATTCGTGTCTTAGCTTCAGATTGTTTCATTTGTTCTTTTAAAATTTACAGGAATCAGGATATCAAATAAGTCGATAATCAGTTCCAGACCCCTTCAATTTTGCTGCCGCACTTATTACACTTCCCTCCGCTGATGTTATTGGCTGAGATCCGGAACCCCTGTCTGGCAATAACCGTTGAGTTGCATGAAGGGCATTTTGTATCCGAAATTTCATTCCCCGGCGCATTTCCTGTATACACATATTTTAAACCTTCTTCAGTTGCAATATTATAAGCTTTATTAAGTATTTCAACAGGTGTGGGAGGCAATTGTTCAAGTTTATGCATAGGGTAGAACCTGCTGAAATGCAATGGTATGTTTTTAAACCCGTTATCACTTAGCCATTTGCACATATTCCCGATATCAGACAGATTATCAGTCCAGTCGGGAACAATAAGATTGGTTATTTCAAGCCATACTCCCGAATCTTTAAGAACTTTAAGGGAATCAAGTACTGGCTGTAACTTTCCACCTGTCAATTTCAGATAAGAACTTTCAGTAAACGCCTTAAGATCAATATTGGCTGCATCAATAACACTGCAAAGCTTTTTCAGGGGTTCTGTGTTAATATAACCGTTTGATTTAAAGATATTTTTCACACCGGCATTCCTTGCAAGAGTTGCTGTTTCAAAAACATATTCATAAAAAGTAACAGGCTCAGAGTATGTATAAGCAATTGAACTGCAGTTATTCTTAACACATTCCTCAACTACTTTTTCAGGCATCAGGTCAAAATTTCTGGTTTTATCAGGACTGATCTGTGATATTGTCCAGTTCTGACAGTTCAGACAAACAAGATTACAGCCGGCTGTTGCAATAGAGAAGGCTTTTGAACCGGGCAGAAAATGATAAAGCGGTTTCTTTTCAACCGGATCGACATTAACGGTGCATGGGTTACCAAATGCCAGAGTATATAACTTTGAGTCGTGAACTTTACGGTTATTGCATTTACTTAATTCACCCTCCTTCAAAACACATTCATTTGGGCAGATCCTGCACATTATTCCTCTCGCAGTTTCTTCCTGGAACATGGCAATTTTCTTAAACACGACAGGTTCTTCAGACGACATTTCTGAAAAAACTGACCGGCATGGGAAGCACATCATCCCTGCTGACAAAGCCAGTGACTTTTTCAGAAAGTCACGTTTACTAAGATCATATTTTTTCTTCTGCATTTTGCTCTGATATTAATTGTCCAACTACACGATGAAACTTCTTTGTTTAAGACCCCCTTCCCAACCTACACTTTGCGGGGAAGGTTCTCCTGAGAGGGGATTTTTAAAAACATGACTAAAACTACGATTTGTTACTAATTGTACCAAAAAGAATTCCTCCAAAAATCAGAGCTGCCAATAAATAAGCAGAAATCTGAATTCCGAGCATGGGCACTGCAAAACCAGATATAAAGATAAAACCGAATGCAGAACCCGCAAGATCCGCACTGTAAATTGCAGGTGACGCAGCTATTCCTCCAGGTTTGATTGTAAGTTCACGAAAAATGCGCCCAGTACATAATGCTGGTAAAAAACCGGAAAACATAATTACTATAACCGAGAGAAGCCCGCTTTTTATTTCTATCATAGAATTATAGACCAGACCAAAGATGATATAAAATACCATCAGGACTATAACTTTGTTTCTTAGTGAAATAGTATCAAAGAGGCGGATATTAATTCCTGAACCGACAGCAAGACCACTCATTAATCCTGCAATAATCAGTCCGGTGAGCTGATACATATTCCCAACCATCATTTGAAGACTTATAAGAATGATAATTTCAAATCCGGCAAGTGCTGATGCACTGAAATACATCAACATACTTCTTCTTTTTATTGTCGTCACGGGCAGTGCGAAGACAATAAAGAGAAGTACTATCGTGGGGATTTTCTCACCAAGGTTTTTACTGAACTGATAAGATTGGGAATGTAAACATGCCACAGGGAAAGCAGATCTGTTTTGTTCTGTCTTATGGTCAATAAGTGCACTAATTTCGTCCGACTTCTTTATTATAAGATCATCCTCGAGATAGTCTGAGCTGACATAAATATTTTTAATATGTCTCTTTTCCACTAGCTGACAAAATGCTAATGATATTGGTTTGTCGGAAGCGACAAAATAAAGTTTATTACCCTCAACTGGTTTTACATTTTTGAAATTGGCTTCCAAACTATTATAGATTGATGAAATCAGACTTAATGATTCTTTATTCAGGTAATTGTCTCCTGTACCCGGAGAACACATAAAGATGCCATCTGTTTTAAGCCTTTTCTTCACCGATGTAAAGAATTCTGATGTATAGTATCTGTTCAGGAGAAGAGTTGATGGAGGCGGGACAAGCAGAATTACAACATCCACTAATTCAGTGAAATTTCGGATATATCTGTAAGCATCTCTGTTCACTACTGAAACTTTCCCGGGAAACTTATCACCAACTGACGTTTCATACTTAACAAGGGCAGGGTCCCTTTCAATATAAATGACGCTCTTTACAGGATATTTTAATATTTCAGGAATATGGGATTGAGGTGATCCTGATATCATAATTACTTTTTCGGGTGATTCACTCTGTAGCATTGCATAATGGATATCCTCTTCCCTTTCAGTTGCATCATCTTTATATGCCAGAAGTCTTTGATTGTAATAGAGACTTTCTTCCCCTTTATATTTCCCTATAGTGATGTTACCATAGGGTGTATCTTTAGTGCCGGTAACTTTTATACCCGGAAGTAATATCTGTCTGAAAAGCAAATCAGGTTTTAAAAATATAATAAATACTGCCAAAATAATCATGAAAAATTTAAGATAGATCTTTGATTTCGGACTGACGATATAGTAAGCAGTCAACGAATAACCAACAGCCAATAATATTATCATCAGAAGCAATTTGTAAGTACTGAGTAGCCCTGCTGACAAAAGAGCTATCAGAATTCCTGCAATGATTCCACCTGTTGTTTCAACTGAAAATGATTTTCCAGGTACAAAGTTATTTTCTGAGCCGGCTAATGTTATCAACTTAATGAATGTGAATCCCGATGCCAGACAAAAAGGAATCAGAACCAGGAATGTATAGATTATTGCTACCAGGAAAGAAGGAGTTTCACCGGGATTTAAAAACACCCTGGATAGAAAAAGCAACAATGCCAGGGAAATAAAAGGGCTGATTGAAAAAACAAGATTTATCTTTCGTATGTCATTTAGTGTTGATCTACCGGCTATTGAGGCTCCAATTGCTGATCCTATCAACCATGATCCTAAAAATGAGCCTGTTATCAGTTCATACCCTCCGGTAACATTCAAGATCTCTCTCATAAGCAGGAGTTGAATTGAAGAACTAATGAAACCGATAACAAAAAGATTGGTTCTTACCTGTGAGGATGTTACTTTCTGCTGCTCCGGTATTTCAGGATACGTGAGAGTTTTGCGGAATAATTTTCCATAGTAGTTCAGATGCCAGATAAGATGAAACAGACCGGAGATTGCCAGGGCAATTCCAAATTCAACATGCCATTTTATCACTGTTTTTATAAAAGGAATGTTCCATTTATAGTTTATCTGAAGGGCAATGAACACACCTGCAATGGCTGTTAAAAGAAAGGCAGCAGCAAGTGCTGTATTCCAGAATTTTCTATGAAATTGAAGCGAGTAGTAGCCGATCCGGTAGAAAAAATAGCTGATTAAATATAAGAGTATTGCAGTGAAACCAGTGCTGATAACATGGTACATATTCAAGTGCCTAAAGTGCTAAGTGTCTAAAGTGTCTAAAGTGCCTAAAGTTGTTGATCTTCATTTTTTTACCATAAAAGAATCACAAATGACTGCACTAAGATATACAAAGTCATCTATAAACAGTCTCTTAGACTCTTAGTCACTTTGTCTCTTCAAGAACGACTCCCTCGTAGATATAAATCTCAGCATTTTTCCATCCGTCCCATCCTAAACCGGCCTTATCCCTCGATGTAAATCCGAGGAACTCTTCAACTGTCCACCTGTTTTCTATTGCAACCTGTGGCAGCATCGTGCCTGCATAATGGTCCTTTTTGATATAAATCCCATGCTTCCCTAAAATTATCTCATTTATATTATTGATCTTTTTTAATGGCCCGAGTACAGTTATCTCTATTTTGGTATTCTTAAATTCCTCTTTAGTTAATGGTGAAAAGCGCGGATCTTCAAATGCTGAAGATATTGCTGATTCCCCGACAACGCTGTATAAAGGTTCTGAAGAAATAAATCTCCCTATACAGCCTCTTAAAACGCCATCGATTTTTAGTGTTACAAAGGCACCCATCGGTACTTTAAGATTATCAGGAACTGTCTTTTCATCTATAACCGGGTTTTTGTTTCCATAAAGCCTCGACTGTATACTGTTCTTAGCAATTGTAAAAAGTTGTTTTTTTTCCTGTTCCGTGAATGAAAAACTATTTTCAGACCCGTGGGAAGATACTGCATTTTGTTTTTTGTCAATCATCACGAGGGCATTATAACCAACCACTTCATCTTTTCCGGCGTTCGGAGAATCTCCTGAATTACAGTAATCTACAAGTTTGGTCTCAAGATTATTATCTCCTTCAGACAAATATAGGAGTGTAAGTCCCGAAGTCCAGCCACACATGCTTGTCACGAGACCGTGAATTTGTTTTGATGTATTGTTACTGAGAGTATTGAGAAATGTTCTGGGACTTCCGGAAACGATACTCATAGCGGTTAAATTATCGTTCTCAACAGCATCTTTATAGGAAGGATAATGAGAGAAGTCGCTGCTGATAATGAATAAATTCTCCGCAGTAAACCATGGTTTGAGAGCTTCAGCGATCTTTTTTACAATACTTTCATCATCAGTGCCGATGATAACAGGAACAATCGTTGGCATCTCTTTGAAATAATATTGAATAAAAGGTATTTGATTCTCAATACTGTGCTCCCGAATATGTGCATCTATTGGAAAGTTGAACACTTTATTGTCCTTAATGAGCTTATTTGCAATTTCTTTATTTACGGGAACTTTCCCTAAGGGGGTAATATAATCACCACAATTATAAACTGAGGCACCTTTGAAATACATCACATGGCTTGATCCGATAATAAAGATATTTTTATATGCTGCATTTTTTGGAATTGCTGAGAATGCCGATGCAGTAATTTTACCGGAAAACATATATCCGGCATGGGGACTGATTATTGCCCTTACATTCCAATTGCCGGGAGATTTTTTGCAGGTTTTAAAATACCTGGCAAGATCTTTTGATAGGGTATCTTTATCAGCGGGATAAAATCTTCCTGCCGCAACTGGCTGTCTGTCAGCTGTAATATTCTGGGAAAATGTTTCCATGATAGTAAATATTGATAGCAAAACAATGAATACTGTTTGCATGACTATTACAATTAATTGGCGAAATAAAGTTATGCCAAAAAATTGAAGAAATAATAGTTTACCGATAAAAATTAGGGTGTTATATTAAATTAGAACCATTGACTCTTTAAGAATCTCTCCTTTATCATCAGTCCCGTAAATTTTGATTCCGAGGCTTACAGTAGGTACTCCGATCATATGTATTATAGGATGAAGTTCATCCTTAAGATCCTCTGCTTCCATATTATCATAGTCTTCAATATTGAAGTAAAGATGAATCATCAGGGTATACTCGCTGTCCTTTATTGAACCGAGTGTCTGGACGATCTTAGCCAGCCATATTGCGGATGCTGTATTGAAGTATTCAAGATTAAGACGCAGGTTTGTGGTGGGTCTGGGATTTTTGATGTACTCGGTAACCCATTTCAGAACGGCTTCATAAATAATTGCAGCATTCTCGGGGATTGACTTACCCGACAATATAAGTTCTCCTGAAGGATAATTTAGATCAACCTGGGGCGTCTTAGCAGTCGGTTCGATAAATAAATTTTTCAAATCCACCTTATAAATCTGTTATTAATGATAAAGTTATAAAAAAAATCATACTCAAAAGTATAATAAGTTTTTAATTTTAATGTTTTTCTTTATCAAAAAGAACAGGATAGTTGTCAAAAAAATTGCTAGGTTGGTATAAACAGGATGATTTTGATACCGCCCGCTTTTTCCTTTTGGTTATGTTTTTCTTGTAAATCAATATTTTAATATGTTATCTTTGCAACCTCAAATTTGTTAAGGAAAAGATGGAGATTGTTCTTAAAGAAAAGACAAAAGAAGCTGTTAAAACTATTTACAATAGCGAAGTTAAGGATGACCTGATCCAGATTCAGGAAACGCGAAAAGATTTCAAAGGAGACTTTACGCTGGTAGTCTTTCCGCTCCTTCGTTTTTCAAAAAATACACCTGAAAAAACCGGTGAAACAATCGGGCAATATCTTAAAGATAACTTCACGGCAATTTCAGGCTTTAATGTCATAAAAGGATTCCTGAACCTTGAAATCTCTGATGCCTGGTGGGTTGAGTTTTTCAGAAAGCTATCGGTTGAGAAGGACCATCTTGAACATTGTAAGGTTTCAAATCCTGAAACAATACTCGTTGAATACTCTTCACCAAATACAAACAAACCATTACACCTGGGACATATCAGGAACAACCTTCTTGGATTTTCTCTCTATCGTATTTTGTCAGGTTGCGGGCACAAAGTAATAAAAACAAATATTGTTAATGACCGTGGAATCCATATCTGTAAATCGATGCTGGCATGGCAAAAATTCGGAAACGGAGAAACACCTGAGTCATCAGGTATGAAAGGAGATCACCTGGTAGGGAAATACTATGTTTTATTTGAGATGAATTATAAAATTCAGGTTGAAAAACTTATAAATGATGGTATGGATGAAGCGGAAGCAAAAAACTCAGCTCCGCTCATGAGAGAAACCAGGGATATGCTTCTGAAATGGGAGGCAGGTGATAAAGAAGTCTTCAGTTTATGGAAAATGATGAACTCCTGGGTATATGCAGGATTTGATGAGACTTATAAAAGACTCGGGGTTGATTTTGATAAGATCTACTACGAATCAGATACCTATAAAGCAGGGAAAGATATCGTTCTGAATGCCTTAAAGGAAAACATCCTTTACAGAAATGAAGATAGTTCAATATGGGCTGATCTCACTCCGGAAGGAATGGACCAGAAACTGTTATTACGCTCTGATGGTACTGCGGTCTATATGACCCAGGATTTGGGAACAGCTGTTGGCCGACATAATGACTATAGTTTTGATAAGAATATTTATGTTGTTGGGAATGAACAAAATTATCATTTCCAGGTACTTAAAGCTATACTCAAAAGAATGGGCTATGCCTGGGCAGATGGACTTATCCATTTTTCCTATGGTATGGTCGAACTTCCTGAAGGCAGGATGAAATCACGTGAAGGAACTATAGTCGATGCAGATGATCTGATACAGGAGATGCAGATGACCGCGAAGGAAGTCTCTTTGGAACTTGGTAAACTATCTGACTTTTCTGACGAGGAAAAAGAAGATATCTTCAGGAAAATTGGGATGGGTGCACTTAAATATTATATACTTAAAGTTGATCCCAGGAAAAACATGACATTTAATCCTGCAGAATCAATAGATTTCAATGGGAATACAGGTCCGTTTATTCAATATACTTATACAAGAATAAAATCAGTATTCCGGAAAGCCGAACAGATGGGAATTAATACTGAAAAAATACTATTTTCGGGATTAAAAACAGGTCCTAAGGAAATTGAACTGATAAAACTGTTGCGGAAATTCTCTGAAACAGTTTCAGCAGCAGCAACGGGCTTTAGTCCGGCTTTAATCGCGAATTATTGCTATGAGCTTTCCAGGGAATATAATCAGTTTTATCACGATTTTACTATCCTCGGAGAAGCTGATGAAGAAATAAGAAATTTCAGGCTGGTATTATCAAAGGTTACAAGTGAGATTATTTATACAGGAATGTGGCTTTTAGGTATTGAAATGCCTGAAAGAATGTAGGCCCCCAACCCCCCTAAGGGGGGCTAATTCGCTGAAATATAGTGTGATTAATATAACATCACCGAATTAGTCCCCCTTATGGGGGAAGTCCCGCGTCAGCGGGACAGGGGGCATTGGGACAATATAAAGAAATTTATTTATTTTATTTATTCTAAAAATTTATGTTTGAAAATTTAAGTGAACGGCTGGAGAAATCCTTTAAACTTCTAAAAGGACAGGGCAGAATATCTGAAATAAATATTGCTGAGACACTTAAAGAGGTCCGCAGGGCATTACTCGATGCGGATGTTAACTTTAAAATCGCAAAACAATTCACCGATACTGTCAAACAGAAAGCAATAGGTCAGGAAGTTCTCAATTCGGTTAACCCGTCACAGATGATGGTTAAAATCGTTCATGATGAACTAGTTGAATTAATGGGAGGCGATAAGACCGACCTTAATATTAAAATAAATCCGTCAATTATTCTTATAGCAGGACTTCAGGGATCAGGAAAAACAACTTTTAGTGGTAAACTTGCCAAATGGGTAAAAACCAAAAGAGGAAAAAACCCGCTTCTTGTAGCCTGTGATGTATACAGACCGGCTGCAATAGAGCAGTTAAAGATCATAGGTACACAGATCGAAGTCCCGGTATATACTGAAGATGGAAACATGAGCCCGATCGTTATTGCCCGTAATGCCGTGAAAGAGGCAAAAAAGACAGGCTATGATCTGGTCATAATTGATACCGCGGGCCGACTTGCTATTGATGAGGAGATGATGAAAGAGATAACTTCTGTAAAAGATGCGGTTAATCCCCATGAAATTCTATTCGTAGTCGATTCCATGACTGGTCAGGATGCAGTAAATACAGCAAAGGAATTTAATGAACGGCTTGATTTTGATGGAGTTGTTCTGACAAAACTCGATGGAGATACAAGGGGAGGAGCTGCACTTTCGATTAAATCGGTAGTCAATAAACCTATCAAATTTGTAAGTTCCGGTGAGAAAATGGAAGCTATTGATATATTCTACCCTGAAAGGATGGCCGACAGAATCCTGGGTATGGGTGATATAGTTTCGCTTGTTGAAAAAGCACAGGAACAATACGACACGGAGGAGGCAAGAAAACTCCAGAAGAGAATCTCTAAAGATCAATTCGATTTTAACGATTTTATCACACAGATACAGCAGATAAAAAAGATGGGGAATGTAAAAGACCTCATGGCTATGATCCCCGGAGTAGGAAAAGCTGTAAAAGATCTCGATATAGATGATAACGCGTTCAGAGGTATTGAAGCAATTATCAGAAGTATGACACCTGAAGAACGGATCAATCCCGTCGTTCTTAATGGCAGCAGGAGGAAAAGAATAGCTACCGGAAGCGGAACAAGTGTTCAGGAGGTGAATAAGCTTCTGAAACAATTCGATGAAACCAAACGAATGATGAAGATGATGACTAAAGGTGGAAATGCCGCTAAACTGATGGGAAGAAAATAACAGATAATATGTATAAAATTATTGATGGTAAGAAGGTAGCTTCTGAAATCAGAAAGGAAATTGCTGAAGAAGTAGCAAATCTGAAAGCAGCAGGGAAAAAGATTCCGCATCTGGTTGCAATACTTGTAGGTAACAACGGGTCTAGCGAAACCTATGTTGCAAATAAGGTAAAAGATTGCGAAGAGGTCGGCTTCAAATCAACTATTATAAGATTCGGGAAAGAGATTACCGAGACTGTTTTACTTGAAAAAATAACAGAACTCAATAATGATCACGATGTGGATGGATTCATCGTTCAGTTACCGTTACCATCACATATATCAGAAAATAAGGTAATTGAAGCTATTGATCCACAAAAGGATGCAGACGGTTTTCACCCCGTTAATATCGGGAAGATGGTTATCGGCCTTCCCGGTTATCTGCCGGCAACTCCATACGGTATAGTAGAACTTATCAGACGGTACGGCATTGAAACATCCGGCAGGAATTGTGTTGTAATCGGACGAAGTAATATAGTAGGAAGACCCGTAAGTATACTACTATCACAGAAAGGCATGGATGCTACAGTTACCGTTGTTCACAGCCGAACCAAAAACATAAAGGATATTGTCAGCCAGGCTGATATTATAATTTCGGCAATCGGTTCTCCGGCTTTTATCAGAGGAGATATGGTTAAGGACGGAGCTGTGGTGATTGATGTCGGAACTACCCGTGTTGTCAGCAAGGATACCAAATCGGGATTTAAACTTGTCGGAGATGTCGATTTCGAAAATGTAGCACCTAAATGTTCTTTTATTACTCCTGTACCAGGCGGTGTAGGACCAATGACAAGAGTATCACTCTTGCGTAACACTCTTATTGCAGCAAAAAGGGATTGAATTGCTCGCAGGGAATTTTTTCATTATTTTGAAGGAATATCAAATCCGGTGAAATAGAGGTCGTACCCTCCTTTACCGCCCGGTCTGTTGGAAGAAAACATCAGAAATTTATTTGTAAAATCAGGATCATAACCAATAACTGGTCTGAATTCATCAGAGGCAGTATTTATACGGGGACCAAAATTGACTGGAGAGCTCCATTTGCCGCCTTTTAAAATCGAATAGTATAAATCATAACCACCTAAACCTCCGGACCTGTTAGATGTAAATACCATAATATTTTTGTATATGAACGGACATCTATCATCATCAGGACTGTTAATGTTATCCTCCTTTACCGGAAGAGCGTAATCAAGATTAAACCAGGATGTCAGATCTTTATCTGCAGGTTTATTCAGATAAAAAATGTCGAATTTTCCATCCTTGCCAGATGAAAAATAAGCTGTATCCTGACCAAAATTAAAGCATATATATGCGTCATCAGAATCCGTGTTCATGAGTTTAATCGGAAAAGGTCCCGATACAGCAGGTAAATCAGAACCTGACACCGGCTCGTTTTTGAGATAATAAAAATCCAGATTCCCGGCAGGGTTTACTGAAGAGAGTAAAAGGTACTCAAAACCATCTACAGTACTGAATAACCGGTATGGACCAAAATCATTTCCAGTTGTTTTTGCTTTCCCTATAAGTTTGTCAAGGAATGGGTCAGTAGTCATCTGAGATCCAAATCCAAACACTCCGGAGGTCTGATCGAATAAATATGATATACTTGCCTGTACAAGGTCAAATTGTCCCCCGGAGCTTTCCCTGTTGCTTGAAAATATGATGGGCATAGTCCGGCCAATCTGATAAAGTGCCAGGTTGTAATCATCATATGCAGAGTTAATATCAGCTATATTAATGACAGAATCAGGAAAAGTACCGAGGGGATATTTTATGTGATTTTCAGCTTTTTTACAACCGGTCTGAAAAAACAAGACAAGTATGAAACTAACCACTCCTTTTATTAGATTGATATATCCTGATTTTTTCATGCAAGTGTATTTTAAGGAGGTATCAATACAAATATATTAATATAAAATGAAAAACCGGGAGGTCGCCCGGTTCTTCGAAGATAGAATTTAGGTTAATTCTAGGGTAAATAGGGTATGATTTTTTAAGAAATATCGTTTTACAAATAATAGATGAGTATTTTGGACTGCAGGTTGCGTCTGCTTACCAAAAAAAACAAGAATATAAGCATTTATTTTGTACTTAATTGTTTGTCAAATGGTTAAAAAAATGTTAAAATGTTAATAATTGAGTATCTGTGTAAACACCCTTGTTAAAAATAGTATTAATTTTGTAACTATATTTTTGTGAGCCATGGAAGATGATAAGTATGGGTTTTCCTATGAGGAAGAGGTGAAGCATGCAGTACAGAAGTTTGAGAGAATGAGGAAAAATAATGAGAATTATTTTTTTGATGTCATTGAATTTGAGACGATTATAGATTATTATATTGAGAGTAATAATTCATTAAAGGCTTTTGAAGCCGCAACCTTAGCGAGTGAACAACATCCGAATTCGGTTTCTATACAATTGAGAAAAGCCCGAGTCCTTCTCGATAAAGGAAGAGCTGTTGAAGCCCTGAGGCTTTTAAAGAAACTTGAAAGTATTGAACCCGGAAATCATGAAATATACATTGCCAAAGGAACAGCGTTCGGCATGCTTGGAGATATTCAGGGGGCAAAAAAAATGTTTGATTATTCATTGACCCTCGATACCGAGGATGTGGAAAACATCCTTTTTGCTATAACGTCAGTCTTACAAAATTTAAATTATTATGAGCATCTGATTCCTTATATGGAGAAGCTCATTGATATGGAACCGGAATTCAAGGCTCATCTTTATGATATGGCTTATGCCTACGAGAAGATTGAGGATTATGAGAACAGTATTAAATACTATCTTAAATATCTTGAAGAAGAACCATTTTCAGATAGTGCATGGTATAACCTTGGAATTATTTATAATAAGCTTGAATCGTACGATAAAGCTATGGAAGCTTATGATTATGCTCTGGCTATTAATTCCCAGAATACTTTTGCCATATTTAATAAAGGAAATATTCTAAGCAATCTGGAAAGGTATTCCGATGCAATTCCTGTTTATCATGAATACCTTGAAAATGAACCTGAGAGCTTTGAAGCCATGACTTATCTTGCAGAATGTTACGAAAAAATTGGAGAGGTTATCATGGCACGCAAATATTATCAGGAAGCTATTGAACTGGCTCCTGAATTTGCTGATCCATGGTTCGGTCTGGGTGTAATCGCATTAAATACCGGAAATACCGACGACAGTCTGATCTTTTTCAGGAAAGCTGTCCGTCTCGATGATGAGAATCCCGAAATCTGGTATCTTTTGGGTAAAGCTCATTATTCCAAAGGAGAGAAAAAAGAAGCATTACGATGTTTCAGGGAAGCTCTTAAACTCGATTCTTATTATGATGAAGTATGGGCAGACCTTGGGTCAATTATTCTGAAAGACGGACTCGCCGTTAAAGCTCTTCCTTACCTCGAACATGCCTATAAAGTAACTGGCGATGTACCTGGTATAAACTATCTGCTTTCATCATTTTACCTGAATACCGGGAATACTGAAAAAGCTTATCGCCACCTCTCAACCGCATTAAATCTTGATAAAGAACTCTTTTCAGAGTTTGAAGATATCTTTCCACCCAAACTCTTCACGCGTAAGATTAAAAAGCTTCTGGAGAGTAACGACCTCATTTGACTTTTTATTAAACTAACTGACATATGGTAAAGCTTCTTCCGTTTATACCCGATAGGCCATTAAAACCAAGGAATTCAGGTATCACGATGGTAATGGATAAGGGACTGAGTATAAGAGAAGCAGAAGATTTTATGTCTGTTGGCAGTGAGTACACCGATTATGTTAAGCTTGGCTTTGGAACATCGTTGATAACGCCCGGATACGAAAAGAAGATAGCCATTTATAAGAACGCAGGTGCAATACCCTACTTTGGCGGCACCCTTTTTGAAGCGTTTATCATAAGAAATATGTTCACTGAGTTTATAGATTTCCTTGATAAGAACGAAGTCGATCTGGTTGAGGTTTCTGACGGGTCATTCGACATTGAACATAAAAGGAAGCTTGAGTACATAGCCAGACTTGCAGAGAGAGGAACTGTAATTTCAGAAGTAGGTTCCAAGAAAAAAGATGTTATCTATACTCCTGAAGAATGGGTAGCCATGATGAAATCTGAATTAGGTGCAGGATCTGTTAAGGTTATCGCTGAAGCCCGTGAGTCGGGTACCACCGGAATTTATAATGAAGATGGCTCTATCAATAATGAGATAATCTGCGGAATTGCTGAACATGTTAAACTGGAAAATGTCATATGGGAAGCACCTTTAAAATCGCAACAGGCATGGTTTATTAAAAATTTTGGAGCAAATGTTAACCTTGGAAATATTGCGCCACACGAAATAATACCTTTGGAATCATTACGCCTGGGACTTCGTGGAGACACATTTTTTCAGTTTCTTCCCGAAGAAATGAAACAGTAATTAAAAAATACGGCAATTCATCAGGATCATAAAACAACCAACTGAAAATGAGAAAATTTGGTCTCATTGGATATCCCTTAGGTCATTCATTTTCCAAAAAATACTTTACTGAAAAATTTATTACCGAACACATCAGTGATTGTTCCTATGAAAACTACCCTTTAAAGAATCTTGATGAGTTCAGGGAATTAATTGTTTCGGATCAACAGCTGACCGGACTTAATATTACTATACCGTACAAGTCAGAAATATTCCGGTTTCTTGATGTAATTGAATCTGAAGCTGCTGTGATAGGTGCCGTTAATGTCATAAAGATTCGTAGACATGAAGGGCAGATAAAATTGTACGGTTATAACAGCGATGTAACCGGCATTAGAGATACCCTCCTTCCGTTCATCAAAGAAAACGTTAGAAATGCTCTTGTTTTTGGTACAGGAGGAAGTTCGAGAGCTGTTTGTCATGTGCTTAAAAAATTTGGATTAAACATCGATCGGGTTTCGAGAAAAAGAAAACCCGGAATACTCGTTTATTCTGATATTGATTCAGGCTTTATTGGCCGTACACAACTGATCATAAATACTACTCCTCTGGGAATGTTCCCAAATATTGAAAGCAGACCGGAAATAAACTACAAAATGCTTAATAAGACGCACATTTTGTTCGATCTTGTTTATAATCCTGAAATTACAACCTTTCTCAGGTTAGGAGCAGAGCAGGGATGCTCAACTATAAGTGGAATTACGATGCTGTATTCTCAGGCTGAAAAAGCCTGGGAAATCTGGAATAATGATAGTTTATAGAAACGAAAGAGAGGCCGGCACTACTGGTACAAGCAGAATCCTTTTGTGTAGTTTCTTTAAATCAATAAAGGTAAAAACTTATTTTCTCCGCATCCAGTAGCGTGGATCGCATTCGATACATTCCTGTTTCCAGTAACCCGGAGTGACAAATGCTCCTTCCCTGGTTTTCAATTGACGTTCATAAATTGCGAATACAGGATTAAAGATAAGATCTGTAACGCCTACTGTAAATTTCAATTCTTCACCAGGCACCTCAGATACTTCCTGAATTTCTTTTACTTCCAGGTTATTGAAACTTAAAAGATCAATCAGGAAAGCACTGCGCTCGAGTGTGGCGCCGGTCTCAACAATCGTACAACGAATGCCATCAATCTCTCCTATAATATGTTTTGCGTTATTTATGGCCATATCTTTTTGCTTATTTTGTTCTTTTCTACTTTTTTTTACCCCCAACCCCTCCAAGAGGAAGCTATATTCTCTTAATTTATCTCTGTGTACCTCTGTGCTTCTCTGTGTTTCTCTGTGACAGTTCTTTGGGTTTTTCTTTTGTCTTTATTTATACTCCGTAACTTAAATTTCTTATTGCCTCAAAGATAATACTTGCAAAACCGCTGACAACTATACCGGCTACACAGATCCCAAGAGCTAGCCTGGTTGAGAAGTCACTTTTAAATGTACCAATTGGATTTTCGCTTTTGTTGATAAACATTGCCTTCACTACCAGGAGATAGTAAAATAATGAAATGATTGTATTAAGAACAGCAATAAATACAAGAAGATAGAACCCTTTTTGCGCAGCTGCAGTGAATAGGAAGAACTTTCCGAAAAAACCTGCAACAGGAGGGATACCTGCCAGTGAAAATAGTGCCAGAGTCATAATCAGGCTGAGTTTCGGGTTAGTATGATATAGACCATTATAGTCATCAATACTTTCCTTTCCGGTTGCATTGGATATAGCTGTTACCACACCGAATGCGCCTAAATTTGAAAAAATGTAAACCAGGATATAATAAATAACTGAGGCCATACCCAGCTGATTTCCTCCTATTATCCCTAAGAGAATATATCCTGCCTGCGATATCGATGAAAATGCAAGAAAACGCTTAAGATTCTGTTGCCGGATGGCAAAAAGATTACCAATTGTCATAGTCAGAACGGAGGTAACAAAAATTGTCTTTTGCCAGGTTGCCAGTATAACAGGAAAAACTGTAAAGAGGATAATCATTAAAATAAACACAGCTGCCCCTTTTGATATAACAGAAAGATACGATGTTATATTTATTGGTGAACCTTCATATACATCGGCTGTCCACAGATGAAAGGGGACAATAGAAATTTTAAAGGCCATTCCTGCAAAAAAGAAGATAAAACCGAGTATCTGAAGACCACTATTATGAAATAGCGTGGCAACTTCACTGAAATACATTGAACCGGTAGTCCCGTAAATCATTGATAAACCATATAGGAGAATACCTGATGATAATGCAGATGACAGGATGAGCTTTATACCTGCTTCGGCAGATTTGTTTCTATAACGATCGAATGCCGAAAGAGCCGCTATCGGAATTGTTGCAAGTTCAATTCCGATATAGAATATCAGGAAATGACCAGCTGAAATCATGAAATTCATTCCCACCAGGGTTGAAATGAGTAATAGAAAATACTCGCTTATTTTTTCAGAATTCTCTTCTTTCTTAAGCCATGTAACAGACTGAATAAATACAAGCAATGCACCTATATTCAGAATATTTTTCATGAGAAGCCTGGTTCCTGAAGAAATGTACATTCCTCCGAAGAGAGGTCCTGCCGGAGAAGGCAGGAAGCCAATGATTGTTATAATCCCTAAAAGGATTATTGAAAAAAGACTTAAACTACTCTTTTTATCAGGTTTCCAGAATATCTCAGCAATCAATACAAGAAGAGCTGCAGCAATTAACAGCAGTTCGTGACGCATTATTAAGAAAGTACCTAAGCTCATATTATAATATTATCCAAAACATTTATAAATAGACAGTTCAAAATGGATTAAGTGCAAGTATCTTTTCAATAATAGGGTGAAGGCTTGTTCCAATCATTGATGATAGCCAGAAAGGTGCCAGACCTATTGCAGCTACAGACCCTATCAATGTGACCACTGAAATCTTCTCAAACCATTTAGCATCGGGAAGATGTTCAAAATGCTCATTTGTAGTGGGCCCGAGCAATAGAATTGCGATTACCCGCAGGATATATACTGCTGTTATAACTATTGAAGAGACCGCCAGTATGGTCACGATACGATAGAAAAGTTCAGGATGCTGGAAAGCTCCTACAAATATTGTCATCTCAGCAACGAAACCGCTGAGTCCGGGAAGTCCCAGTGAAGCCAGACCTGCAATTACATAACATACAGACAAAAATGGAATGACCTTCATCAATCCACCCATCTCATAAATCATTCTTGTATGAGTGCGTCCGTAAACCATCCCAATCAGAGCAAAGAAGAGTGCTGTCATCAAACCGTGAGAGATCATCTGGATTATTGCTCCGTTCATGGCTGTCTGATTCATCATCAGTACAGCGAACAATACCAGTCCGCAATGGCTTACCGAGGAGTAAGCATTGATATATTTAAGATCCTTCTGTGCAATAGCTCCGAATGCTCCGTAAATGACACTGATAGAAGTAAGTATAATAAAAATCCATGATAATTCATGAGCTGCTTCAGGCATCAGGAAGATAGCTACCCTGAAAGCACCGTAACCACCGAGT
>Ga0302321_100000561_pt1 | contig 32262 bp, 20 predicted proteins | sample Fen_T0_1_FD_202505 | JGI IMG/M metagenome (GOLD analysis project Ga0302321, IMG submission 202505) | Peat permafrost microbial communities from Stordalen Mire near Abisko, Sweden - Fen_T0_1 | ecosystem: Environmental > Terrestrial > Soil > Wetlands > Permafrost | place: Sweden: Abisko... | reverse complement strand
CCGTTCGCGTAACGGTCATCAGCAGCCCGGTGGGCGATGTGCCATGACACACGCCAATCTCCGCGGAAAAGGGTCCTGAAAGACCGATGGCGATCGCCGCATGCTCGATGACCTGATCCTGCCAATACTGAAACGTCTTCACGATCGGCCCGAAGGGCTGGCCCGCCCCACCGCCGACGATCGGACACTGGACGCTTTCGGAGATGCCGGCAAGCATCTGCTCCACGTCGGCGTTGCACAGCGGGTCGTAAAGGACGATGCAGACCTTGGGCTGTCCGCCGAGATGCGACAGCAAGTGCGACGCGAGATTTCTACCTTTGCTGCGTGTGTCCTGACCGATCTCGCGTTCGACCGCTGCGTGGATCTGGAGCGATTCACCACCAAGACCCATGACAACGAGCAGGAAGCCGCCTTCACGAACGACGCCTGTGGTCATCGCCCCCTGCACCGAGCAGCCGAGGAGCAAGACGTCCGGCCCGAGCTCGGAACGGAGGGTCCGCAGCAAGGTGGCCTGATCGTGCGTCACCGTCGCGTAAGCGATGACGGCTTTGAGAGGGTTCGCGACAAAGGCATCTCGCAGCTGGCGAGCGATCGCTACTGCTGCTTTGCCGGAGTCCGTTTCTACGGACATATGGCTCGAGGCGTGAACAGTCATGTCTTGTCTCGCTTGGTTCGTTCCGCAGCGCCCAACGCGGCACGGATCCCCGTGTATTGTTTTATGGCAAACGGCCAGTCCGGTGCTTCTTAAAGGGCCTCTTTCGAACACGGGACCGGTACCGATTCCGGATTCCGTTTCCAGCAGAACGCGTTCCGGGGCCGCCACCACCGACGTCAATCAGGATTGATTTTTGGCGATCAAGACTATCGAGACCAGTTGCGCAAGGCCGCCGAAGCGGTGCTGGACGCTCGGCGAGCGCTACGTTCACGGCGTACGACCTACGCCACCTGCGGCTGACGAAGCTAGCCGAGGCCGGCAACATCATCGGAACGGCGTACCTGGCCGGGCACAAGCGGCCGTCCACGACCGACCGTTACCTACGGTCAAGCCTGCGCGCGGGGGAGCATGCTCTCCGCGCCGTCGGACCCACCGGCTTCAACCCAGTGGTCGCCAACCCCGTTTTCCGGCGAAACCGCCCAGCCGTGGTTGCCAACCCCGCGAATGATCAAACGTTGTGCGAAGGAGAGGACTTGAACCTCCATGGGAGTTACCCCGCTAGCACCTCAAGCTAGTGCGTCTGCCAGTTCCGCCACCTTCGCGAGGTGAGTCAATTTCTATCTGGGCGCGGAGCTGAGGAGGCTCCGCGTTTGGCCCTGCCCTGGAGACCCGTGAGTTGGGTCCCCGTGGGATGCCGAGAGCGAGGGTGTCTACATCACCCGAGGCGGGCTCCGCAAGCCCCGAAGCGTCTTTTCGGGCTGAAAACGGCCGAGCGGACGGGTCAACCGGGCAAGTCTGCTGATGGTGCGGCAAACGCGGGCAAACGCGCCAAGACCCAGGCATGGACGGCAAACGCGGGCAAACGCGCCAAGACGCGGGCATGGACGGCAAACGCGGACAAACGCGCCAAGACGCGGGCATGGACGGCAAACGCGGACAAACGCGCCAAGACCCAGGCACGGACGGCGAACGCGGGCAAACGCGCCAAGACCCAGGCATGGACGGCAAACGCGGGCAAACGCGCCAAGACGCGGGCATGGACGGCAAACGCGGGCAAACGCGCCAAGACGCGGGCAACGCGTCGGAGCGTGGGTAGGCTTTCAGCGCGGGTTGCGGGCGATCGAGGCGGAGCTAGGCGCGAGGTGGGAGCCTAGCACTTCAATCACCTCACCCATCTCGAAAGGCTTGCGAACCCAGGCAGTGACGCGGTCGATCACTTCCTCCGGAACGCCGCTGGCGACCCCGCTGATCAGGATCACTGGGATCCCCGGACAGACGTCCTGCAAGCGATCGAACGCTTCAGACACTTCACCGGCCAGGGGCGAGAGGTCGATCAGGGCAGCGTCGAATGGGCCGGAGTGAGAAAGCGCCGCCTTGAACTCCGCCTGTGAGCCCGCAACCACGACTTCGGCCCCGCGGGCACCGAGCGCGAGTTCGACCAGGGAACAGACGGCAGCGTCGTCTTCGACCACCAGCACGCGGGCACCACGCACGAGCGATTTGGTTTGGGGGGAAGGACGAACGCTCGAACGCGCTTCGGCGATCGGCCAGCGCAATTCGAATGCGGCGCCCGGGTTGGCGCGAGCCACGCGCAGCTCACCGCCGTGGCTGCGCGCAAGAGTTGCCGAATGGCGAAGGCCAACACCCGCGCCGCCACAACGGGTGGACTGCGGAGCGCTGAGCAGCGTCGCCACTCGCTCGGGGTCGATGCCCGGTCCTTGATCCGCGACGCTGAACAAAACGCTATTGCCGATATCACACACGCTGAGGACCACCTCGCCACCCTCGGGCGAAAAGTCGATCGCGTTCAGCAGCAAGTTCGTCAAGATCTGCAAGGCGGAGCTCGCATTCCGCACGAGCGCGTGACCCGGATCCTCCGAGTCGATCAAGACGTGCACGGCACGCCGCTCGGCCTGCGGAGTTACACCGAGCGCAGCAGCCGAAAGCACCGAGCGTGCGGAGCGCTGCTCGTTCTCACGCTCGGGGATCTCGGCGCCGATAGCGGAGCGTGAAATTTGATGACCGAGGCGCGCGTGCAGGCGCGCAACTTCGACAGCTTCTCGAATTGCGTGCGCGTCATGGCGGTTGCACGCGACATCGAGCCAACCCAGCACCACGGTTAGCGCGTTCGACACTTCATGCAGCGCGCCGGCCAAATCCGTATCGCGAACTGGCCCGCTCAGAGGCGGAATGCTGAGTGGTGCACCCGAACGCTTCACGCAAAAACCTTATTATGTGCGGAGATTGATCGCCAGTTCTTTCCCATCACAAAACTCGCTTCGGACTCATTCCAGTGGAAGCGCACACCCTCCAGAGTGAGCGAGACAAGCAGCTCACTAGGGGAACCGGTTCAGCTCTGCTGGAATTAGGATTTCAAACACGCCTCGGTCGTTGGCGCGTGTTTCGGCCACTTGCAGCACTGAATCGGCGTTGACGACGTCGGTAGTGTACTGACCCTGCCGCAAATAAATGTAGGCGCGGATTAGGGCACCGGGAATGAGTTTGGGTCCCTCGGCTCCGTCGACCGTTACCGTGCCGCCATACGGGAAAGGCAGAGGCATGCCGATGCGCCCCAGACCGACACCGTTGCTAGTGGATGAGACAAGAAGATTGGGCATGACCAGCCACGCGAAGCCGGTGTCGGGGTCGGGGCGGACGGAGAAATCGAACGTGCCTGGATCGGTCAGGACGTTGAAATCGCCCTTGCTGCTCACTCCGCCTGCCGAGGCACGCGGCACGTACGAGCCAGCCAAGAATTGCTGAAGGATGTCGGACTGGATGGACAGCGGGGAAGCGACCGCTTGCACCTGCGCGCTCGCCACCGGGCTGTCCGAGGCATCGACCACCGCCCCAGAGATGGCCAGCGCACGGCCGAGCGCGATCACTTTGCCTGCTTGCTCCGAAGGCGCGCTGGGCACGAGCCATTCCTGAGTGTCCGCGCCCAGCGGGTCCTCATTACCCCGGCCTGGCAGCAGTGACGACAGCGGGATAGTCGACACGCGGTACGTACCGGGCAGCAAGTGGAGCTCGAACTGTCCGTCGCTGCCGACACTGACCGTGCGCACGAACGACGCCAATAGGCCCGGGTCGAGGCCCGTGATCTTGGTCGCTACCAACGTGACTGTCGCGGCCGCAGGCTTGGGCGTATCGCCCGCGGTGACCTGACCGTGCACCAGCACAGCAGACGGCAGAGAGGTGAAGGCGGTGAGCGTGCCGCGGTCGGCAGTGAACAAACCCAGCCCGCTCCGCGCCAGAAGCACCGTTGGTGCGGCTTGCTCCTCGGGTAAGTCGTCCGGCGGCGAGATACGAAGCAATTGATCGGCCGGTTCCGCCGTCGGGTCATCCACCACGAGCACCGGGTTATAGGAGATGCTAGCCACGTAGTCGCCGCCGACTCCGCGCGCGAGCGGCACCCGATTGGAGATCACGCGGCCGCTCGTCCGATCCAGCATGTCGACCGCCCAGCCGTTGAATTTGGCGTCGGCGGGCGGCCAACTCAGGTGAAATTCGAACACCGAAGGTGCCGGCAGCTTAATGTCGAGCGGCACCTTGCCCTTCAAAATCTTGCTGCCGCGGAGCAGCAGTGGGGGAAGAGGGCAGGTCTCGTCTTGCTGGCGATTCGGCTGAACGTAGATATCGTAGTTACCCGGGGGCACGTTCACCGAGTAGCCCCAATAGCTCTTGTCGACGATGCCCGACTGCACGACCGCACTCGGCGAGTACAAGCCGAGCGCACTGGCCGTGGGCACCAGCGATATCAAAGCCGGAACGCTGGTCGAGTCATTGTCAGTCAATACGAGGACACCTTGATCGAGGAACTTCGGGTGGCACGTCAGCGTTTCGGCCTTTACCTTGCCCACGACCTCCGAGATCAGCCCGAGACTCAACGAAGGGTCTTCGCTGCCCAAGTCTTTGTTCAGCTGAAATTGCACGCCGGCGATGCTGCTACCGTCATCCGGAGGCGTGACCTCGAAGCGCACCGTCTGGAAGGTCGGGGAGATACTGCGACATTGGAAACCGTCGCACACGCCAGCAAAACCACAGTCTGTGTTGCTCTGGCATTCGTTGTGCGTGATCGTGCTCGGCGCCTCCCGCACCGACGCCACGTCGCACGCGCACAGCAGGCAAAACAGCGGGATGGGGCCGAGCCAGCGCCTCATTGGCCGACACTCGGGACAACGGGGGAGGGGCAGTTTGCCAGGGTGTTCGGAGCATCCGACGAGGGATTCACGTTGACCGTCCAGCTGACGAGCGAAGCGTCGTCGCCGGCCTTGGTCAAATCGAGATGATCGTCGTTGTTTGGTTGGAAGCTGTTCACGTGCGCGACGACCAACGTCACGAAATGACAACCGTCGCTCACACTGATCGGACGCCAGGGCAACTTGGCCGCACGCGCCGTATTGTCGTATGTGGAGGCGGAAATCGTTTGCCCAACCAATCTGAGCTCGCCAGCGGTGCCGTAGTCGAGGAAAAAGACCGCGCGTAGGTCTTCGCCCGCGTCCTCGGATTGAACGGAAACGTTGAACTGAATGACGTTCGAGGCGTGCTTGTCGACCACCAGCACCCTGGTCGCCGGCGGCACGGCGCCGTACACGTCCAGCAACGGGCGAGTCTGCCCCGGGGCCCGGTATTCAGGGGGGTCGGCCACGATGCAACTCTCGGCGAAAAGCATGATCGAAAGCAGTGATAGCGATCGCCATGCCAACTGCAAAATGCCCGCGATTGCGCGCGAACCTCGCTCGCCCCGTGACAACCGTGTCACATACCCTCGCCGATTGCCCTGTCGCTGTAGCCGCTTCACGTGAACGCTCAAAACCTCGTATTTCCCGTGCGGGGCGAGAATTGCCAGCGGGTTTCCGCGTATTCGGGGCTAAGCGCGAGCGTCAGCAGGCTGCGCAGTGACGGCGCGGTGCGGCTCAGCTCCGCCAAAGCGTTCGGCGCGCGCAGCTGCTCACGACTGACGCCATCGTCAGCCGCTGCCTCGTTGAGGGCCACGGCCAGGTCACCTGCCACGAATAGGCCGGCGCGACGCACGGCGATGCGTGAAGCGGCGAGCGCCCCGTCGTAGTCGAGCTGTTCCGGGCGATCGCACAGTTCGCGCAAGCGACGCTGGAAGCGCGCGGGGATGCTCTCCCACAACACTTCCGCCAAGTTGAGCACCCCACCCGACTTGGTCTGGCGCGGCGGACCGAACGCAAACCCGAGCCCCTTTAGCACGGCACGCGCCTGCGACTCCGGCGAGCCGAACAGCAAAGCGTATTGCGGGATGGAGGCTGCCAACATTGCACCAAGGTGAAAGCGTAGCTCGGGTGTGTCGGATCGCACGTCACCTGACAAAATCACTGCTGGTGGCGAAAGTAGCGCCAGGTTCACCGTAATCGCCCCGGCACTTCGGCGTTGAAAAAGCGGCGTTCGGGTCAGCGCCAGGGCACGCGCAGCGCCAGCGTAGACGCGGCCTAGCGGGCTCGATGAGCTCAGCGGCACGCGCTCCATACCCGTCACGCCATAGGTGCTCGCGTCGCGCCGAAACACGTGCTCGGCGCCTTCCCAGACGATCGCCAGCGCTTCTTGCACCGGACCGAGGCTGTCGCGGAAGAGCATCGCGCGCACCGAGTCGGGTTGCTCGACTTGCTCGGCCAACGGGGGCGGTTCGATGCGCGGGCGACCCGGCGTCAGGATTGCCAGGACGTGTTCGACGGCGCGCGCGTAGGTCGAGTTGCGATCGGCCAAGGCAGCTTCGTGCAGCTTGGCCACCGCCCATGCGTCACCCGGTGCCAGAAATGCAACGCGCCGGCACACCATCACCAAGTCTTGCGTCCGGCTGGTGCGATTTTCCAGCTCCTTCACCAGCTCCATGCCAGCCTCGAGCGAGCCGTCATTGAGGGCTTGGAATAGGGCCGATTCACCGGCGCTTGCAGCGGGGAAATAGCCACCGTGCCGGAGCAAATCGTGCTGCCGGGGCGAGGGCGGTTGGTAGGCGCTGGCTACCGGCGAGAGCGCTTGCTGCGTGCCGCCGAGCGGCGCGGGCGCGGGTTCGGGCGGACGCACGCTTTGCACCGGCTGCGGTCGAATGCTCTGCGCCCGCTGGGGAGGCGCGACCTCTTCCACGGTGGGCGGCGCCACCGAGTAGCGCCCGGACACGGCGGGCCGCGCATTGGCCAGACGTGGCGGCGTCGGTTTGTCGTAAACCGGACTCGGCGGCGGGCTGCTGATCGGTTCGCCGATGCTCTCCCCGAGTGGCCCGAACTCGCGCTCCCGGCGCGGCAGTGGCCGCGCTTCGCTTTGCTGGGCGAGCTCACTCGCCAAGACCGCCGCGGCCTGGATCGAACCCGAGGAGAGCATGGTCCGTGACACCTCCCGGGGTGCCTCTTCCGGCACTGTCGGGGCCAGGCCCAATCCGCGCTCGGTGAGCACGTTGGATTCCGACATCTCGGCCGACAGCAGCGTCGTCGTCAGAGGGCGCTCGGGGCGATGGCGCAAGCTCTCCGTGCGCGCTTGGTCACGCGTCTCGGGCTCGCTCATGGCGATCGCCAAGTAGCCGTGCGCACGATCGGCATTTTCCAGCACGAAGGCGACCTCGGCGGCGCGCAGGGCAACCTTGCCGCGCGTGCGAAGCCCATGTAAGTCACCGCCAAGCGCGACGTCGAACAGGCGCAAGGCGTCGCCCGGCGTGCGCTCGGCGCGACGCTCGGCCAAACCGAGTGCGAGCAGTGGGCGCTCGCCCATTTCGTTCGAAGCGCGCTCGAGTTCGACTTCACCCGTGCCGGCGCCCGCAGCGACGTCCAACGCTTCCGCAACCAAGAATGCGCAAAGCTCTTTTTGCTCGGGCGTGAGCGGCGTCCGAATGCGGCGCAGTTCGGCCACGGTCACACGGGCATCGGCGGCATCGCCGGAGCCCTGGCTACGGTACTCTAGCGCGCGCGCCAAGAGCTGAGCCGTGGCAGATTCGGGCGCGATGCGCGCCGCACGCGTGGCCAAGGCCAACGCCGAGTCTGGCTTGCCACCCGCCAGCCAGGCGCGTGCTCCCTCCACGAGCCAGTCTGCCCGCTGCTGAGCAGGAGCAGTCGATGCCGTGGCCAGCTCGTCCAGGGCCTCGGCCAAGGCTTGCGGACTGCCACGTCGCCGCTCGACTTCCACTGCAAGCTCGAGGAGCTTTGGAGATTGAGCCCAAGCGCCCATCCCCTCCAGCACCCGCCGCGCGGAGTCGACGTCACCGCCGCCCAAGTATGATTCGCAGGCGCGACGCGAGAGATCAGCGGCTTCCGAGCGGTCTTGCGCGATCGCACTGGCACGCAGCCAGAGCGGGGCGGCGCGCAGCGGCGCCCCTAGCCGCTCGTGAAGGTCCGCCAGCACCCGCAAGACACTCAGGTTGTCGCCGGTCGTCGCGGTCAGGGTCTCGAGCTCGGCGCGCGCCTCATCCACGCGACCCAAGCGCTGATCGAGCACGGTCGCACGGTGCAGCCGGATCCGGCGCATGTCGTCGACCACGTCCGTCGACGACGCGCGCTGGGCCAGAAGCGCAATCAGCGCCTCGTAGTCGCCACGCGCCTCGAACTCACGCTCCACGGCGGCCAGCGCGGCCAGGTCGTTCGGATCGAGCGCCAGCAGCTCGTGCCAGCGAATGAGCGCGCCACTTTCGTCGCCGAGATCGCTCAGCATAGAGGCGACTTGGCGCAAGAGCGAAGCCCGTGAGGTCGGCTCGAGCGTCGCGTCTGCCAGCTGACCGAGCGCCTCGGCTTGCCGGGTCTGGTCGCCCATTTGCCGAAAAAGAGCCACGGTATCGCCGAGGATGGCCCGATCCCCCGGGTGATCGAGGAGTGCGTGGCGCAAGAGCTGGAGCGCCCCTTCGGGATCTCCGCGAGCGCCGATCAGCGCGGCGAGCTCGGCGGTCAGGCGCGCGCGGGTGTCCGGATCCAGATCGTCATCGCCCAGCTCTGCTTCGAGCGCGAGCTCCAGATCGTCGCGCCGGCCCATCCGTCGCAAGACATCACACAGCCGATCGAAGATGGCGCGGCGCGCGACGCTGGTCAGGCCGCCGATCGCGCGCGCGCGACCGAGCGCCAAGATGGCTTGCTCCGGATCTTGCACGGCGTCGGCGGCGTCCGCGATAGCGAGCAGCGCGTCCGCCCGGTCGCCCATCGGAATCGCGTCGAGCACGGCCTCGAGCAATTCTGGATCGCCGAGCGCTCGCGCGCTCGCTTCCGCGCGTCGCACGAGACTGATATTTTCAGGTTCTTTCTTGGCTGCGGCGACTAGCAACCGGGCCTCCGAACGGTGGTCGCCGAGCGCCATTGCCAGCCGTGCGCCGAGGTCGAGCACGGTCGGACCGGCGCCGCCGAACTTCTGCGCGGCCAAGTCGACCAGGCTCGCTACCAGCCCCGAACCGCCCGCGCCGACCGCGGCCAGACTCGCAGCGTACGAGAAGAGCTGCGTGAATTCCTCCAAATCGCCGTCGCATTGCACCGCGCGCGCGAGCGCCGAGACCGCCACGTGCGCTGAGCCGAAGGTCTCCAGCGCCGCAATCGCGCAGGCAATCGAGATGCGTGCACCCTCCGGACCGTCCATCTTCGGCAATAGCGACGAGATCGCCTTGTCGAAGCGCAGCTCGAGCAGCTCACGGTCGTCGATCGAGCTGACGAGCAGCGCTCGCAAAGCGTCGGAGAGCGCCTGCACCAGCCCCACTTCCGGGCGCACGGAGAGCGCGCGCAGCAAGACCTCCACGCGTTGACGCTTGCCTTCCTCACTGGAACCGGCGAACAGCGCAGCGCGACGCAACCAGCCGGCGCGTGCTTCGGGGGTCGGATGCTTCAGCGCCACTCGCTCGATCGCACGCACGACTTCCGCGCTTTGCGCCGAGCGTTCAGCGAGGCGCGCCATGATCACGAAGGCCGCGCCCTCGGAGGGTACGGCCTCGAAGGCACGCACCGCGTGCGCCAGTGCCAGATCGGTCAGGTTACGCTTTTCCAGCTGGCGCGCCGCGCGATAGTGCACCGCGCGCTCTCCGTATGCGCCGAGCGCGGCGTCAGATAGCCTCTGGTAAAGCTTTTCTAGGGCTGGCACCTGATCGTCGCTGGCGGCGCGTTCGGCGACGGCCAGCACGTCGGTACGCGATGGATCGAGTTCCAGCGCCTGGCAGGCAACTCGGAACGCTTCTTCCAATTTACCAGCGGACAACGCGACCGTGGAGGCAATGGCCAACACGCGCGCCATGTCCTTCGCTTTGGGACGGCGCGCTGCCAGGTCGCGCAGCGCCCCGAGTGCCATGTCTGCGCCGGCGAACGACACTAGATCGCTCGCAAAGCACTCGACGCCGCGTTCCGGGTTCAAGGCCGCGGCGCGCTCCCAAGCGCGCACCGCGCGCGGCATGTCCGCGGCGAGATCGAAGTAAGCTGCGCCCACTTCGCGCCAGGACAAGGCCGTGCCGGCGTGGTCTGCATCGACCGAGCCACTCAAGGCTTCGGCACGAGCCTCCAAAATCGCGAGTTCACCGTCGGAATTCTTGGTCGGCAGAGCGGCATCGAGCTCCGTCAGCACGAGCTGTGCTTTGGCCCCCTCCCGCACTGCGCGCAGAAGGGCACGCGCTGAACCGTCCGCATCGCCCGCCGCGCGCCGGCGGCGCGCCAGATCGAGCAATAGATCCGTGCGCTCGTCGCCCGCTGCGCCAGCGGCTAAAAAGCGTTCTATCGCCGCAATGCCGAGCCCGCGCTCACCGGTGACGTCCGCCACCGCGAGCACCGAGTGTCGTAGCGCGGGCGAACGCGGACCCAGTACATCGAGCGCTCGGCGAGCGAGCACGCCTGCGCGACCAGGATCCAGCTGCGCAAGCGCGCGCAGCGCGACGTCGATCAACTCCGACAGGCTACCCAGCGGCTCGGGCTGCGCCAACAGCCAGGCCAGCGCATCGGCCAGGCGGGACCCGTCTCCCGCTCGGGCGACGTGTTCGAGTCGCGCACGCGCCGCCTCCAGGTCACCGGGACGGAGCGCGATTAGCCGCTGGGTGAAGGCCATCGACAAGAGCGGCTCACCCAAGGCATCGTAGGTTCGAGCGAGGGCTCGGCACAATTCTGCGCGTGGAACGATCACGCCCATCGCGCGTTCCATGGCCTCCGCACCCCAGCGATCGCTGGAGAGCAAGCCCACTCGAGCGCGCGCCGCAACCGGCCGCGCCAGCGACGGATCGGCATGGCAGGCTTGGTCAGCAGCTGTCCGCGCCAAGTCGCGGTCGCCGCAATCGAGCAATTCTTCGGCGGCGACACTGCTCAGGATGGCGCGAAACGACGGCGCGAGCGGGGCGGCGACGCGCAGCAAGGCCCGGGCGTGCAGCGCTCGCGCGCCGCGCCCGGCGGCCAGCAGGAGCGCCAGGCTCCACGCAGCGTGTGATCCGGATTCGTCGACGAACGGCGTGAGCTCGGCCAACGCCCCCTCCACGTCTCCGCTGCGTCGACGCACGTGCGAGCGGAGCAGAGCGAGCCGCGCGCGCTCCGGCGCGGACGTCGCGCGTTCACTCATTGCCTCGAGCTCTGCTTGCCAATCCGTAAGCCGCGCCTTGCGTACCAGAGTGCGTTCGAGCGCGCTCTGAAAGCCACGATCGGCGGGCACCAGCCGACACAGCTCGGACAGTACCTCGCTCGAGCGGTCGGTGAGATCGGGGCGGCCCTGGAGCAGCGAGGCCAAGCGTGCCAAGAGCGGGACGCGATCGGTATCGGCCGCGTGCAAGAGCTCGGCCTCGGCCCTGCGCAGCTCCTCGGTCTGTGCGATCACCAGCGGCTCGAGGCGCTCCCTGGCTTGGCGCGCGCCCGGATCAGTCTCGGTCTCGAGCAGGCGCGTCAATGCCCAACTGGCCAACCCCGGATCGGACAGGCGCTCTTCGGCGAGTGCAGCCAATTCACGCAGGCAGGTGTTGCGCTCGGGGCCAGCACTGGTTTCGCCGATGCGAATCAGCGCCTCGAGCAGGGGCGCGTGGTCACGTGAAGTGCTGGCGTGGTTGCGAAGCAAGCTCTTGGCCTCGGCATCGCCGGGCTCGGCAACCAGCGCCTCGATCCAGGCTTCTACGGCTCGATCCGGGCGTGCCAGGGGTCCTGCGTACAGCCGACCGAGGGTCAAACCGACGGCCGCGCGCTCGCGCCCGGTCAGCAGGTCGCAGGTGAGCTCGAGGCGGGCCGCAAATAGCTCATGTAATCCGGTACGCTCGAGCAGCTCGTCGAAGCCGAGCTCGTTCGCGAGCGGGGCGCCCTCTTTGCGTTCGATCGCGGACAGCACACTCTTCGAGTCGATCTCGGCGTCGCAACCGGCATCGAAGGCAGCCCCCAACGCGCGCGGCCAATCACCCTCGCCGATCGCGGTACGCATGCGCTGAAGCTGCACCAGTCTGCCCTCTTGGCCGAGCGCACGCGCGTGTTCGCGGTACACCTCGTCGGCAGCGCCGGCCCGACTGCGCAAGGTCAGCACGTGAGCCAAACGATTTGCGGCGGGCTGCAATTCGGGGGCCATCTCGTAGGCGCGCAGCAGGTTTTCGAACGCGCTCGATCGCTCGCCCGCGCGATCGCGACGCTCCGCGGCTTCCAGGTAGGCGTGCGCCGCGGCGGGCCCGGACATCACTTGCGGAGCCCAAGCACCGATCGCACCGAGCAACTCCAAGGCCTGCGATTCAGCTGGATTTTCCGCGGCGGCGTGGGTCAACGAATCGCGCTGTCCCTCGGCATCACCGGCTCGTCCCAAGAGCACCGCCACGCGCAGGTGCAGTGCGGCCGCGTCCGCGCCGCTCTTGCCGCTGAGCAGGGGGCGCAGAGTGATCGCGGCCAGTGACGGCTCCCCGAGGCTCGCGAACCAGCCAGCGAGCTCTTCGCGCAGCACCGGATCTTCAGCGATCAAGAGCGAGCGCCGCGCATAGCGGGTGGCCAGCTCGAGCTCGGTGCCGCGGGCGGCCAAAGCCCGCGAAAGTGAGGAAGCGGCGACGCGCTCTCGTTCGCCGTCACCGGCCGCGCTGGCCGCGGTCAGGCGCGCGCTCAGTGTAGCGAGCTCGGCACGCGGCCCGACGCGATGCGGCACGGGCATGTCCAGCTCGTAGCGTTGCAGCGCCAGTGATGCGGCGGAGTGGGGCCCCTCTCGCCCTAGCCATTCGGGCGGCAGGGGGCGGTGCTTTGGTCGCTCGTCACTGAGTTCGCTCGGCAGATCGCCGGGCACACCCGACGCAGGTTCGAGCACGGCTTCGTTGGGCAGATCTTCGTTCATCGCGTGCTTGGGCCCCTGACTTGAGCCCCAGCGCACAATATAGCGAAACCCGCTGGCGTCCCGCCTTCTCGGATGCGATCGCAGGCGACGAATCGAAAATCCGCCCCCATGGCAAAGCGCGCCGAGGGGCTTGTACGGGGCATCGATAGCAGATTACCCTGCGCGAGCCGCGCTGGGCTCCCAGGCGGCGGAGGCATTTTCATGCGACGTTTCACCCGCTTTGCGCCCTTTTCCCAACTTGCCCTCTTGGCCGCCATCGGCGCCCTGGGCGTCACCGTTTTCGCGTCACCCGCCCACGCGGCTGACCCGGCCAAACCGGCCGCCGCAAGAGCAGTGTCGGTAGCTGCCGCAACGCCCACCGCAAAAGCGACTGCCGCGGGACCGACCGCGAAAACCGGCCCGGCGGGCGTCGGGGACAAGTCGGCTGCGGCGAAAGCGCCCGACAAAAAGACCAAGGATCTTGCCCGCAAGGCCTACGGCGAGGGTGAAAAAGCCTACGCCGCGGGCGATTTCAGCGCCGCGTACGCCGGCTACTCCAAAGCCAACGAGCTGATCCCCTCCCCGCACGCCTCGTACTGGGCCAGTAAATCCCTCGATCAAACCGGCAGGAAGGACGACGCCATCAAGGGCTACGAGGCGTTGCTCGCTGACCCGGCCGCCAGCAAGATCGGCGAAGACAAGCTGGCCGACGCGCACGCGCGCGTGGCCGCGCTGAAGGCCAGTCTGGTCGGCGAGATCACGGTCAGCACTTCCGCGGCAGGCGCCGTATTGCTGGTCGATGGCGCCCCCCAGCCCGGGCCCTTGCCAACCGTGCTGAAACTCAGCCCAGGCCCGCACAAGCTGACGCTCACCGCTGAAGGCTACGACGCCAAAGAAGTGGACTTGCAAGTGCAGGCCGGCACGCAGGTGAAGCAATCGATCGAAATGGCGCCGCACGTCGTACCGCCGCCGCCCCCGCCGCCCCCGGTGGCCGAAATCACGCCGCCCCCACCGCTGCCCGCCGAGAAGCACAGTAAGGTGCCAGCCTACGTGACCTTGGGTATCGCGGCCGGCGGCGCGGTCGTGGGCACCATTTTCGGTGTCAAAGCGCTGAGCGCCAAGAGCGACTTCGACAAGACCCCCACCACCCAGCACGCTGACGACACTGAGCGCAACGCACTGATCGCCGACATGGCCTTTGGTGTCGCGCTCACGTTGGGCGTCACCGGCATCGTGCTGCTCACCAGCAGCGACGACGCGGAGACGCCGGCCAAGGCCGCCAAGCTGCACCTGCCCCCGAAAGGGACGTTTCGCGTGTTGCCGTACGTCGGTCGCGAAAGCGGCGGCGCTGCAGCGCGGCTCACGTTCTGATCCGGGGCTTGCTGGAAGCGCGCCCGCAAGCAGCGGGTGCGCGTCTGCGCGAAGACGTGATGAACTGGCGATTGGTCCTGCTTTTTGGGCTGCTTTCGGGTTGTGGGCGAGGCGCTCCGGCGTCGGCACCGAACGACAAACTGGGGCAGCTCGTGGCGTTCTCGTTGCCGACCAACGACGGCGCGCTGGTCAGCGTGCCACTTGCCGGCGCGCACTCTACGGTGCTGGATTTTTTCGGTCCTAGCTGTGAGCCCTGCCGAAAAGCGCTGCCTGCGCTTTATGCAAAGCGCGGCGCGCTGGCAACCCATGGCAGCAAGTTGCTTTTGGTCGCGGTCCTGGCAGACGGCGAGTCTACCGACGATGCCAAACGCGCACTGGTGTCCTGGGGTGTGAGTGCCCCATTCTTGGTCGACAGCGAGGGCACGGGCCGTCGTGAGGCGGGCGTGAAGAATCTGCCGGCCACACTCGTACTCGACGAACGCGGCGTCAGCAGATGGGTAGCGCCTGTCGGCGCGTCGGCAACGGACGTCGTGGCGGCCGCCGTCGAGTGAACTCGCGAGCCGCGCTCACTGAATCAAACGGAACTCGACGCGGCGATTGGCCATGCGCCCCGCTTCGTCTGCGTTGCTCGCGATCGGCTCTTCTTGGCCTGCGCCGCGCGCCTCGATGCGACCCGCGCCGATACCGCGATCGATCAGGTAGTCGCGCAACGCGTTCGCGCGCCGACCGCACAGCGCACGATTGTCCGCGAGGTTCCCTTGGTTGTCGCTGTGCACGCTGACGCGAAGCCGCACATCAGGATACTCTGCGAATACGGAGGCTGCCGCGTCCAGCGTAGATATCGATTCCGCGCGCAACGATGACCGACCCGGATCGAACTCGATGCCCGAAACCACACCCACGAATTTCGCGAGCCGCGGCGGCAATTGGTCAGGGCAGCCGTCCGAGTCTTGGAAGCCATTTTTGGTCTCGACCTCGGTCGGGCACTGGTCTTGGCTGTCCACCACGCCGTCACCGTCGCGATCCCAAGTCGGCAGCAGCGCCTGAATGTACCAAGGGGACGGCTTCGCCGCAGGCGGAGCGGCGCGCGGCGCGACCGGCGCGCCACTCGCAACCCCCGTGGCCAGCGGGCTCCCAGCAAGCGCAGGTGTGGCCAGCGCGGGCGCGGGCGCGGGCGTGGGCGTGGGCGCAAGGACCGGGACCGTGGTGCTCGCTGCAGGCGTGGCACTCGCAGCTGGAGCGTCCGTCCCGACCCGCACACAGGCGTCAGCCTGTAAGGTACTGCCTGCCGGACAGCTGACTTGGGCGGGCGCATCGAGCGCTTCGAGCCCGATGCGGAGCGGCACCGCGCAGCGGTAGCTCTCCGTGCCTTCTCGCTGCGAAACCGCGCAGGCTTCGGCGTCACCTTCGGTGCTGAGCACGTCCACGTCTGCCGCGCTGCTCGCCCCCGCACCAGCGCCGAACAGCGTCAACTTTGCGTCCATTTGCCGGGACTCCCCCGCCCCCATCACGAACGCCCCCACGTAGATCGCGCTCACCACGTGAGTTGCGCGCACACAGTCCACGCCCTTCAGGTCGGCCGCACGAAAGGTCGCGTCGGGCGGCAGCGCATATTGTCCCGCCAGGATGTAGTCCGTGCGCAGCGCGCGCCCGCCCTTCAGATTTGCACCGAGCGATGCCGCGCCGACGGGCAACTGCGCGAACAGTTCACTCGCGTTGTGCGCCACCTTGCGCTGGTTGGCACTGTACGGTGAAAATTGGTACTTGCTGGTGGAACCGATGCAATGACTCAATAGTTCGAGCTTTACGTTGCAGCCGACCGCTTCGTAACGAACGGCCACCACGCCCGCGCCGCGCAGCCGATTCAGATTCGAACGTGACCCGGGATCCCAAGCCATCAGATCTGGCTCGGTCTGCGGCCTGACCGCGCTGCACTGCACGCCATCGAACGCTTCGCCGGTGCTGCTCGGATTCTTCAGCGTCTCGCCCGCCACGTTGGCGGGCGGCGCACAAGCGGCCAGGCTCGACGCGAGGGTTATCATTCCAGCGACGACACGAAGCGCTTTCCGACGAGATACCGCCATAGACGATTGCTCGGTGATACAGCCAGAATAGATTCTAGTAAACTAGCTCGTGCTGAGCGCTCTCGAGGCTGCGCTCGACGAACGCGCGAAGGCGTTAACCAAACCGCTTCGCGATCGCGTCCATCACGTCCCCGTACTTCGGGGGTAACATCACGGGCGGGTTGGCCAGGGTCGACTCCACACCGGCGATCGAGCGTTCGTGGTAGCCAACCTTGAATTCGGTGAATTTCAGGCCATTGGCGGTGGAGACGCAGACCACGCGCTCGTTCTTGGGGATCACGCCGCGACCGACCAGCTTTTCGAGTACGGCCAGCGCTACTGCGGTGTGCGGACAGGTGTACATGCCGGTGCGATCGGCCCGCGCGGCGGCGTCACACAGCTCCTGCTCGCTGGCTTGTTCGACGATGCCATTCATCTCTTCCAACGCGACCATGGCGCGCGGCGCGCTCACCGGGTTGCCGATTTGAATCGCGGTGGCCTGCGTCGGCTTGGCGGTCATCGGCGTGACCACGCGCTTGCCGGCAGTCCAGGCGCGGTACATCGGATTCGCGTTCTCGGCTTGCGCCACGACCAGCCGCGGGTAGCGCGAAATGATGCCGAGCTCGCGCATCATCTTGAAGCCGGCATACATCGCCGAGGCGTTACCCAAATTGCCGCTGGGCAGGATGATCCAATCGGGGATCTGCCAATCGAACTGCTGCACGATTTCGATACCCACTGTCTTCTGGCCCTCCAGGCGCAGTGGGTTCATCGAGTTGGCGAGGTACACTTGGCCCTCGGCCGCTAGCTGCTGCACGATTTCCATGCAGCCGTCGAAGTCCGTATCGAGACCGAGCACCAACGCGCCGTGCGCGACGGGCTGCACGAGTTGCGCGGTCGACACCTTGTTGCGCGGCAAGAGCACCACCACGGGCAAGCCCGCCGCTGCGCCGAACGCCGCCAGTGACGCGCTCGTATCGCCCGTGGAAGCACAGGCGATGGCCTTGACCTTGAGGCCTTCCTGAATAGCCTGGCGTACGACGCTGACCAGCACAGTCATGCCCAAGTCTTTGAACGAACCGCTGTGACTATTGCCGCACAGCTTGACCCAAAGATCGTTGACGCCGATTTCACGCCCGTAACGCTCAGCCCAAAACAGATTCGTACCGCCTTCGTACATCGAGACGATTAGATCGTCGGGCAGCTGCGGCATCACCCACTCGCGCTTGCCCCACACGCCCGAGCCGTACGGCCACTGGTTGTGCCGGTATCGGTCGTCGAAGAGTTTCATCCAGGCGGGACCGCTGCGGTCCTTCAAGGCCTCGATGTCGTGGACGACTTGCAGAAGGCCGTTGCACTTGGGGCAGCGGTAGATCGGACGAGTGACCGGCCACGACCCTTCGCAGCCATTGAAACAGCGGAATTCAGAGGAGTACGGCACGGCGGGACTATAGCCGCTTCGGAGCCCTTGGCCCGCTCTTTTTGCGACCTGTAGATCGTCATAAAAAGTACCATATTTCAGTCCTTTCTGCCCCGCGTCGAGGCCGGCAATGGCGGCCCACTTTGCGCCCCGCCGAGCCTGTCGTACTCGGGCCCCATGACGGCTGCTTTCGCGCTCGCGCTCGACTCCTCCGCGGCCGATCCGTGCCGGATCGTCGCCGGCTTGCCCCTTGCCCTGCGACTCGCACTCGACGCGCAGCAAGGCGGCGCCGAGTGCGTCGTCGTGCGCAGCGACGCGACTGCGATCAGGAAAACGTTGCAGGACGCGCGACTGCGTATTCCCGTTCTCGATCGAGCGTCCGACAGCTTACGGGTGCTACGCTTGCCGGCGAACTTCGTGGTGCATCGCTCCCTCTTCAAAAGCATCGCCGAACGCGACGCCACGGAGCCCCAGAGCCCGCGTGAGCGCGACCTGTCGCAGGGAGTCATCGCGCACGACGCGCCATACTCGTTCGCGCCGCTTGCAGTGACCGACGACGCCAGCGCGCGGGAGGCCGAACAACGCCTATTCCACGCGCTGCGCAAGCCCCAAGACGGCTGGACCTCGCGCTACCTCAATCGCTACATCTCTTTGGCCATCTCGCGCTGGCTGGTCAAGACTCCGCTGCGCCCGAATCAGGTATCGGTTGGGATTTTGGGCGTGGGCCTAGGGGGCGCGTGGTTTGCGGCGCAAGGCGGCTATGGCAATTTGCTGCTCGGCGCCTTGCTGTTCCAAGCGCAAAGCGTCCTGGACGGCTGCGATGGCGAGATGAGCCGCGTCACCCACCGCGGTTCGCGAGCCGGTGAGTGGCTCGACACCGTCGGCGACGATCTGACCAATTACGGTTTTTTCACGGGCGCTGCGCTCGGCCTGTACAAGGTGACGCACAATCCGCTGTACCTCGGGGCCGGCGCGGTCACGGTGATCTCGGGCTTGATCGGCAGTGGCCTGGAGTACCGCTACTTGATCAAGATCGGCTCGGGCGATCTGCTCAAATATCCGCTCAGCCAAGGCCAAGGCACCGGCAAGTTGGCCTTCCTTCAGCCGCTCTTCAAGCGAGATACGTTCGTATTCATGACGCTCTGCGCGGCGGCACTGTCTTGGGTCGGCCCGATGTTGTGTGTGTTCGCTGCGGGCGCCGTCGGCGTGCTCATCGCGGTGCTGCGCACCGAACTGCGGCTTTTGCGCGAAGCGCGTCAGGGGCAGGCAGTACGGTGAAGCTCTCGGGGACCGCGAGCGCCTGCCTCGCGCTCCTGTGCTGGACGCTGCCGGCCCGCGCGCAGCTGCCAGCCGATGGCCAGCCGATCGCGACCAATCGCTACGGCATCGATTTATTCCAGGGTCCCGTGCTGGCTAGCACGCGCGTGATTGGGCTCGCCGGCGCGTTCGCGGCGATCGGCGAAGGCGTGGAGGGCAGCACTCAAACCCCCGCTGCGCCCGCGGTGCGCGTTCCCTGGTCCAACTCCCACGTCGACTTCGACCTCGGCTTCGGCGTGACCTTCCCATCCAGTTTGAATAGCTCGGATTTCTTCAACACCGGCAAGCCCACGAACCTGCCCCAAGGCAGCACCGACAGTTTCGTGTTCCTGGACTTGGCCGGCATTCTGCAGTTTGGCAACTGGGGCTTGGGCGTCAGCACGGGTTTGCAGAGCTACGCACTCAACCGCGATACGACGACTACGCCGATCAACGCCGCCGATCAGCTGGTAGCGCGGATCTCGGTCACGCACGTGCAGCTGGCGCGCTCCTTCGCCGATGCGCAGCTGGTCGTGGGCATGGGTTTGCGCATCGCGACCTTGGCCGTGACCAAGCAAAACGACCTGACGTCTACCCAACAAGACCTATTCAGTACCGCCGGCACGGGCTACGAAGCGGGCTTCGTCTTGAAGCCGAACGAGTACCAATTCCGGATCGGCGGCGCGCTGCGCACCGGCGTCACGACCCGACCGTCGAACGACGCGCCGAGCATCTTGTACCCCAACGACCCGGTCAATCGGCTGTATTTGCCGGAACGCATCACCGTGCCGTGGGATCTCGATTTGGGACTTGCAATTCAACTCGGCCCGCGGACACTCAATCCGCGCTGGGTCGATCCGTCGGTCGAGCTCGAGCGCGTGAAGCGCTTTTTGCATTGGCGAATGCTCGAACGCGAGAGACGTCGAATGTTCGAGCTTTCGCGCACGCGCACGGCGCACGGCGACGTGGACGCCGCAGCGCGCGCGCTGGACGACGAACTTGCCACCGAAGCCGCGCTCGACGAGATGACACTCAGCCGCGCAGAACGCAACCTGGCCGCCGAAATCCGGCGGCGGCTCCGCGAATTGCAGCGCTTTCACGTATTGCTTCTGGGCTCGCTCGTGCTCACCGGCAGGACCCCGGAAGCGGTGGGCGTCGAGTCCTTCCTGGAGCGCACCACTTGGCGCTCGGGGGCATCGCTCAGTTACTCGCCACGCTTCGCGGTCGAGACCGAACTCGCGCCCAATTGGCTACGTTTGCGGGCCGGTTCGTACTACGAACCCACCCGCTTCCCCAGCAATCAAGACGGCGGACGCGTGCATGGCACGGTCGGTTTCGACGCAAAAGTATTCCCTTTCGACGTCTTCGGCCTATTCCCCGAAGGTACCTCTTGGCGCGTGGGCGGCTCGCTCGACGCCGCGCGCCACTATTTCGGCTGGAGCGTCGCGATCGGAGTGTGGCATTGAATCGACTCGCCTCGATAACACTGGGCCTGCTGCTGCTGTGCGCTGCAGGCTGCGCAAAGAAGGAGCCCAAGCCGCTGCGTACCGAGCCCTGGCTCGCGCATCCGCCCGCCCGCGCGAGCGCGAGCGGTGACGCAGCGCTGCCGTTGACCCGCTACGTGCTCGGGGATAGGAGCGTGATTCGCTTCGACATAGCGACCAAGCGCGGTGCGCTGAGCGGAAGCGTGACTCGCGTCAGCGGCGAGCTCAGGGTCGATCTGGCGGACCTGACACAGAGTCGCGGCATGATCCGGGCGGACCTCGACTCGCTCAGCATCCACGCGGGCTCGGGGGATGGCGATACAGCGCTCCTCGCGCGCGCACGCGCGGCGCTCGAGTTATCGTCTGATCCGCGCGCGCCAGTGGCATTTGCCAGCTTCGATCTGACGTCCGTGGAAAGCGATTCGCCAACGCAGCCGGCGCAAATCGGGCCCCTGTCCAAGCGCGACGCGGGCAGTCCGCTCAGCCGACGAGCGCGTGTCACCGCGATCGGGAATCTACTTTTGCACGGTTTTCGCGTGACACGCCGCGCGCCGCTGGAGGCGGAATTCGCATACGCCGATGGCCAAGAAGTACCGAACAGCGTGCTGATCCGGAGCCGCTCACCGTTCGTAATCTCCTTGGAAACCCACGGGATTGTCGCACTGGCCAGTGAAAGCGGGGGCAAGGGCCCAGCCGCGACCCCAGCGCAAGCCCGCGAGGTCCGTGTAAGTGTCGAACTCTATGGAACAAAAATGGATTGAACCGGATCCGGACTGAAACCACTCGGAGTTTTGGTCGTACCTGTAGTGCTCGGCACCGACCTACCCGGCGTGCCGGCTGGCGTTCCAGGCTCAGCCTCGCTAACTCTATTTATCCCTACTCGCGTTTCTGAACGCGCGTTTCGCAAGGAGACCCCGTCGATGTCGCAGAAACTCAGCTTCAGCTCGATTGCCGCCACGCTCGCCGTCCTCAGCGCCTCCGGGCTGGTCGCCTGTGCCGGCGCCGCCACACCGCCAGCCGAGAGCCCCGCCGACGCGAAAGAGGTGCCGGCCGCAACCACCGCCGGCGCCACCGCAGCTATGGACACGGCGTCGACGAAGGACGAAGCCAAGCCAGCCGAAGGCGCCAGTGCCGCCATGCCCGCCGTCGCTCCGGAAGCAGCCAAGGCGGACGCGGCTGCCGTCGCTCCTGCCGCTGCCACTCCCGCGCCCGCCGCTCCCCCAGCGGCCGCCACGAAGAAGAAGCACGCAGGAGCCAAGGCTGGCTGCGGCGCTGGCACCTGCGGCTGAGCGCTGAGCTCGAGCCATGTCCCACATGCCCCCGCGCGAAACCCGGGCCGGGAACCAGCCCGCCATCAGCGGGATCGGGCTGGGGCTTCGCTGGGAATTCCTCGAACAGGTCCTGGACGGTCCAGCGCACGAGGTCGCCTTCTTCGAGGTCTCGCCGGAAAACTATTTGGGCCGCGGCGGCTACTACCCGAGCGCGCTCGAGCGGATCGCCGAGCGCTACCCGATCGTCACGCATGGACTCACGCTCTCGATAGGCGCAATTGCCGAGCCGGATGCGCGCTACCTGAACGCTTTGCGGACGGAGATCAGGCGCCTGAATCCGCCCTGGCACTCCGACCACTTGTGCTTCTCGAGCGCCGGTGAGCGCGTCCTGCACGAGCTCTTGCCGCTGAAATTCAGCGAAGAGAACGTGCTCAGGGTCGCGGCGCGCGCGCGCCGCAAGGCAGCGTTCTTGGAGCGTCCGTTCGCGATCGAAAACATCACCTACTACGTGCACCCCGGTGAGCCCGAGATGAGCGAGCTCGCATTCTTGCAGCGCGTGCTCGAGCAGAGCCAGGCGCACTTGCTGCTCGACGTGAACAACGTGTACGTGAACGCGCAGAACCACGGCTTCGATCCGTACACGTTCATCGCCGCACTGCCGCTCGATCGCGTATTGGAGATCCATGTGGCAGGTCACGAGACGCTGGCCAGCGGCCTGCTACTCGACACCCATGGGCAAGCGGTCGCCGACCCGGTCCTCCAATTGCTGGAGTGGACGATTGAACGAACGGGCCCGGTGCCCGTATTGCTCGAACGGGACAACGACGTACCGGATCTGAGCGAACTCTTGCAGGAGGTCGCACAGCTGCGCGAGCTGCAAGCCCGCGCCCTGCGCCGCTACTCGGAACGCCATGCAAGAAGCGCTTGAATCCGCGCTGGCCGAGCTCACACTGGGTCCAGAAATCGCCGAAGGCGATGCGGCCGGCATTGCCGCGTGGCTCGCGCGTCATCGCGTCGCCGAGCTCGACGCGCGGGCTCTGACCCGCGATTTTTCGCGGCTTCTCGTGTATCGCGAGCTGGTCCGAGGCAATCTGCGCGAAGCGCTGCGTGCCACCATTCCGCGCACGCTGGCCCGGCTCGATTCGAGCTTCGAACGGGACTTCGCCGAGTTTTTGCGCGTCTCGCCGCCGGAATCACACTATCTGCGCGAGCTGACGTCACACTTCTTGGCTTTCGCGATCGAGCGTTGGTCCAGTGATCCCAGCGTGCCCGCGTACCTGCCCGATCTGGCACGACACGAAGCGCTGCAGGTGGAGGTCGCGTCGCTTTTGGCGCTGCCGAAAGATCACATCCCCGCGGAGTTATCCCTCGATCAAGGCGTCGAATTCATCGATGCCGTGCGCCTAGTAGAGTACGCTTGGGCCGTGCACCGCTTGCCGGACGACGAAAGCAGTCGGCTGTTGCCCGAGCGGAGCCCGATTGCACTCTTGGTCTACCGTAGCCCCGAGCACGACGTGCGCTACCTCGAACTCGGTCCCTTCGCACAGGGGCTGCTCTCCGGCCTGCTCTGCGAGCGGCTCAGTCTACGGCTGGCGTTGGCCACCGCTGCCGAACGCGTCGGGCTGCCGCTCGACGACGAACTGCTGACACGGGCCGCGAGGCTCTTGGCGGAGCTGGCCGAGCGCGGGGCATTGCTCGGGAAAAGCGCGGATCCCCCGGCGGCGTCGGGCAATTTTCTGCCCAAAACCAGCATTCCTGCCTAATCTGAGGCTCTTAACGAGAACCCCCATATGACCACCCGTGACCCCCTCAGCATCGTCGGCAGCATCATCGCGGGGAAATACCGCATCGAGCGCTTGGTGGGAGAAGGCGGGTTCGCGGTCGTGTACCGCGCCCAGCACACGATTTGGAACCAACCGGTCGCGATCAAGTTCTTCAACGGTCTGTCCTCCGCCCCGATTGATCAACGAGAAGAGTTCAAGAGCCAATTCATCCAGGAAGGCGCGCTGCTCACCGAGCTGAGCAGCCAGACTGCGAGCATCGTGCAAGCGCGCGATGTCGGCGAGTACACCAGCCCGTACGGCCAGTGGATGCCGTACATGGTGCTTGAGTGGTTGGACGGCCTGGCACTCGACGAGCTGCTCGAACGCGAGCGGGCCATTCAAGCGGGCCCTTGGAACATCGAACAAGTGGTGACGCTACTCTCGCAGGTCGCCAACGCGCTGGATGTCGCCCACGGGAAAGGCATCGCTCACCGCGACATCAAACCCGCCAACATCTTCGTGCTTGGTGAGCAGCCGCGCCTGTCGGCGACCTTGAAAGTGCTCGATTTCGGCGTCGCCAAAATGATGAGTGACAACACGCAGCTGAAAGCCGCTTTGGCCAAGACGGGCATGAACATCACTTCGTTCACGCCCCAGTATGGCGCGCCCGAGCAATTCAGCCGCAGCTACGGCGCGACCGGTCCGTGGACGGACGTGTATGCGCTGGCCCTCGTTGCCGTGGAAATGTTGACCGGCAGGCCCGCGCTCGAAGGCGAGGACATCGTGCAGCTCGCTTTCACGACCGGAAATCCCGCGCGCCGCCCAACGCCCAAGAGCCTGGGCGTGCAGGTGTCGGACGCCGTGGAGGCCGTATTTGCCAAGGCATTGGCGATCAACCCGCATGACCGCTACGCACGGGCGCGCGAATTTTGGGGTGCGCTCGAGCAAGCTTACGGCGGCTTTTACACTCAAAGCGGCTTTCGTCCGTCGGTCGTCAACGGTGAATTTAGCACCAGGGCCACGCCGCAGATCCAGGGCGCGCCGCTGATGCAGGGTATGCCGCTCACCCACCCCTACTCGCAACCGAACATCGCCAGCACCAGCAGCCCGGCCACGCTCAATGCGGGCGCCGCAGCAGCCGGCGGCAGGACCGGTTTGTTCGTCGGCCTGGGTGCGGGCTTGCTGGCACTGATCGCTACCGGCATCTTGTTGCTCGGCGGCAAGCATGACGAGACGTCCAAAACAGGGATTGCAGCGCCGTCAGCGATCGTCGGGGCGCCTTCGGTTGCGGCCGCGAAGGCCTCTGCCGCGACGCCAGTCGCCAGCCCTTGTCCCGAAGAAATGGTGCCCATCCCCTCCGGGCAATTCTTCATGGGTTCGGATCTGAAAGATGCCCCGGACAACGAAAAGCCCTCGCACAACGTGACGGTCGAGTCCGTGTGTATGGACTTGTACGAAGTCAGCGCAAAAAAATACAAGGCTTGCTCGGACCAGGGCAAATGTCGTCGTGCTCCCACGGAGGTGGAATGGCCAAAAATCACGGCCGCCGAGCGCACGACCTATTCGCCACTCTGCACCGGTTCGGATCCCGAAAAGCTAGATCATCCGATCACTTGCGTGACCTGGGAGATGGCCGACAACTACTGCAAGGCGAACGACAAGCGCCTCCCGACCGAGGCCGAATGGGAGTTTGCCACGCGCGGTCCGGATGGTCGCATCTACCCCTGGGGTGATGACCCGCCGACCGCGGAACATCTGAACGCCTGCGACGCGCAGTGTCTGGCCTGGGGCAAGGCCCACAAAGTCGAACTGAAGGCTCTGGAAAAGGGCGACGATGGCTTTGCCACGACCGCGCCGGTCGGTAAATTCCCCGCCGGCCGCTCGCGTTTTGGGCCCTACGATGTGGTCGGGAACGTTTGGGAGTGGGTCGCGGATTGGTACGGCGACTACCAGGCAGACGCCGCCAAGAACCCGCTCGGTCCAACGACCGGCGAGCGCAAAGTCATCCGCGGTGGCGCTTGGAACGCGGGCTTCGAAACCTGGCTCCATCCGTCGTTTCGCTATGCGCAGGTGCCCAATGCGCAGAGCTACGGCATCGGCTTTCGCTGCGTCGCACGCGTCAATCCGTAACCCGCTCGTGTGCCGCCCCGGTGGTGCCTGGCGTAATCCGCCCAAAATTCCGGCTTCGCTCGCCTTTTCTGGCGGCTGGGCAACGCTGCCCTTCTCAGCGCGACCATAAAGAGCGACTATCGGGCGATGGGTTCGGGTCCTCTCGATCACCCGCGTTTGCTTGAGATCGAAGAGCGGCTCGACCGAGCAGAGATTGATACCGCCCAGCGGCTATTGGCGGAACTAGGCGATCTGAACGTGCATCGCGCGGCGATCACCTACTTTGCCACACGGCTCTTATATCAACGCGGGCGCCTCGACTCGGCGGGAGTCGTCGACCGCTTGCGCGAGCTGGTCTTGCTCGAGCCCGACTTCCCGCAGGCGAACGCGATGTTGACGGCGGCTGAGCGAGGCACGCTCAAACCGGATCCCGAAGGCTTCTTGCGCGCGACCTTCGATCCAAGTCCGATGAGCTCGCGGCAGAATGCGCCGACGCGGCGTGCACCCAAGCGCGAAGAGCCGCCCAAGGAGCCGAGCGTGCCGACCATCGACCTCGGGCCAGACGAACTGGACACCGACCACGACCAGTTGGCGATCGAGGCCGCGGTGACGGCCCCGGCCGCGCTGGCCCCCGGCAGGGGCGAACCGCGTCGCAGCATGAGCATGCCGGAAATTCCGCGCGCGCCGATCCTGCCGCGCTTCGCAGTGCCCGAGAATATGGCTCCGAGCTACGCTCCAAACGCGCGCAGCGCGTCGCTGGAGTTCGAACTCGAGTTGGAGCTCCCGGAGGCCCCGCGCGATACGATCCGGCAATCTGAGCCAGAACCGCCCCCCTCCTCGACCAACTCAGCCGAGGCCCCGCCCACCGTGCGCGATCCGAACACCGTGCGCGATCCGAACACCGCGCGCGATCCGAACACCGCACGCGATCCGAACACCGCACGCGATCCAGACGCCGCACGCGATCCAGACACCCTGCGCGATCCGAACACCGTGCCGCCGGAGGCCTTGGTCCGCAGGCCCGGTCCGGAGTCGATGTTGGAACGCGCGCGCACGCTCTGGGATCAGGGCGGGCACGAAAATGCGCTCGCCCATGTCGAACGCTTGGAGCACGCGCCGTTGCTTGATCCGGAGCTGCGTGTCGACTGCGCCCGTTTCCTGATCGAAGTCGGTGAACCCGAGCGCGCAGTCCTGCAGGCGCGCCATGCCAGCCAAGACGATCCGAACTCGCCCTTGGTGCAATTGATTTTGGCTTGGGCCCTGATCCGCGCTGCGAGGCGCTCACCCAACCACGAGACCATCGACGAAGCCGAAGGCGTGCTGCGCCACATGCGCGCGCGACCGGGCCCGATGCCGGCTCTCGCCCAGGCGCTGCGCGCCTCGATTTTGGCAGAAAAAGGCGATCCCGAACGCGCCATCACGACCGCCAAGTTGGCGCTCAAGTTGGACCCGGGAGCGCTCGACGCCGAGGCAGCCACTAGCTTGGCCTGCGCGCGGCTCGGACGGCTGGGCGATGCTCAAGCGGCCTGGCAGCGACTGCAGGAGCTATCTGCAGAAGAAGCCGGGCGGCTGGGCGATCGCTTGCTGCAGCTCGGCGTGACGCTGAAGGACGACGATACCATGTCCGCGCGCGGCGCGAGCTCGGCCGTTCGGCTCTGGGACAGGGTCGAAGTCGAGCTCTTCGGCGGCGACCAAGATCTGGCCATCGGCGCCTTCGAACGCGCCGCCGCGCGCGAGTTACGCGGCTTGGTCGGTGAAAGCGCGACCGATGCTATTCCGCTGTTGGCCACGATGGCCGCCGGCTTCTTCACCACCGAACCGGTCTGGCGCCATTTTGCGCCCTTCGATCTTTCGCTCGGTAGCATCGCGCGCATCGAGGCAGTGCTGGACGTGATGTACGGTCGCGTGCCGCGCGAAGCGCTGCGCCCTACCGCGTATCCGGCTCAGGTCATGCTCGCAAGCTACGTCGGAGAGTGCTTGCGCCAGGGCTACGGCGGGCAATGGGCCGGCTCTCTGGCAAGCCCCGAGACCGTTTTCGTCGATGCCAATCACATGCGCTTCGCCCCGTTCCATGAGCTGCGTCTTCGCTTGGAACAGGGCAAACCGTTGCTTTTCGAAGGGGCGGAGGGTCGAAACACCCGTGTCAGCGGCCCACCCATCGCCATCCCCGTCACGCCACCCGCACCCTGGGATCCGGCGCAATGGCCCAGTCCCCGTATGTTGCCCCGGCTGGGTCTCGCGTTCTCGCAATCGGTGGTGGAGCTGTATTGCGCCGAGTTCGGCGGGGGTCCGCTCGATCGTTCACCGGTCGGGCTGCACTCGCTCGACAACTACGTGGCGCTACTAGCGCCGAGCAACGCGCGCCCGGCTGCAGGTGCGCGCTGGGTCGAGCGCGCATCCGTGCTGATCGGCGCGTACCTCGGCGAAGTGCTGCGGGAGGCCGTGGGGGCCGCCTGGCGCAACGTGATCGGCGCACCGATTGGCCCCGAGAGCTACACGTTGCTTTTGCCCGACGGCAGCACGACCCATCCGGTCACCCATGCCTACGATCGTTTGAGCGGCCGGACCTCGGACCGCCTCAGCCACTACGCGGCGCGGCTCATCGACGAACTGGGATAGGCGCGGGCAGACCGACCTGCTTCCTGATCTTTTTCAGGAACGTCTGCGTGCACAAGCCGTGACTTGCCTCATGTTCGATGATCTCGCGCGTGAGTCGGGTCTTCGTGTCGTTCGCGCAGCTGGCGCTATCACGGATCTGGCTGGCGAGCTGGGCACCCGCTGTGGTCGACGGCCAAGTCTGCTTTTCGACGGCGACCACCGACCCGTTCGTGCCGCGATGATGCTCCGGCTTGGTCTTGGTCACGTCGCGAAAACCCGTACTTTCCGAGCGCTTCCCGGAGCCGTGGCAACCCGGACAAGTCGTGGTCAGCCCAAAGGTATTGCCGATCCGGCCGTCACCCCCGCAAACCCCGCAATTTTCAGAGGCCACCGAAAGCGCCCGTTCCTTGAGCGCAGCGAGATTGTTTGATCATCCGCTCAGCCTAGCCCACTTACCCGAGCGGAGCTAACCCCCAGGGCGACGCGCCAGTCTTGATCCATGGAAGAGGGCGCGCGCGAGCACGGCCGCGGGTAGCAGTTCGGCTCCCGCGCCCCATCCCGACCAGTCGCTCCCGCTACCGCGTTGCTCCCTTCCTCTCACTCACCGGCCCTCTCTCCAATCACGACTGGGCGACGCGCTACGATCGCAAGCCAAGGCTGCTCGCTCGGTGGCTTGCCGGTAGGCCGCAGGAAATGACGTTCGACGACGAAGCCTGCAGCCTTGATCTGTTCGAGCCAAGTCTCGACGGTCAAAAAACTGCCGTAGCGCTCGCCTTTGAAACCTTCCCAATCACGCTCGAAGGAACGAGGATTGGAGCAAAACAAGACACCGCCGGGCACCAGGGCGCAAAACAGTTCGGCGAGCACCCGCGGCAACTCGGCGCGCGGGACGTGGAACAGGGAGGCATTGGCGAACACGCCGTCGAACCGACGCTCGCCCAGCGTGAGCTCGAGAAAATTCTGCTGCAGCACCAGGCAGCCTGATTGAGCACGCGCCATTTCAGCGAAAACCGCTGAACCGTCCAGCCCAGTGACGGCGTGCCCAAGGGCACTCAGCGCGATCAAGTCTCGGCCCGGCCCGCAGCCTAAGTCGAGCAGACGGAGCGGCGCCGAGCGCTCCAACGCGTCGAGCAGCGCGGCGTAGTTTTGGGTCACGTCGTGATCGCGGGTGCCAACCCAGAAGGACTGCGCCTGAGCATCGTAGTTGCCCAAGGTACGCGCGGTGACTTCAGAAAACGGTGGGGGTTCGTGGTCGGGCACGGTCCGAGCATACACTAGGCACCCAGGGCGTCGTGCGCGCGCCCGCACCGACTCATCACTAGCCGAGCGGTTGGCGATCTTGGCGACCCCGATCTTGGCGACCCATCGAGGACTTCTGCGGAAACGAAAAATGTAGTTGGAATACGTTGGAATACACTTTCTCAGCTGTGTATTCGGTATGCACCCGGTTCGGGGTGCCAGGCAGAGCCAGGCGAGCACGCAATGCAGGCTCGCCAATCACTGAGTGACTGCCACGCGGGCTCTGCCGTATCTGCTCGAGTCGTACTATGGACTGATGTAAACCAGCGTGCCGCCGCGCAGGCTCATCGCGCCATGCCAAGCCTGGGGCACGGGAGGGTCAGTCCAGTGGAACAACCAGCGCGAGTCGCTCGGTGAAAGGTTTACGCAGCCGTGGCTGTGCGGTGTACCAAAGGTATCGTGCCAGTACGCGGCGTGAAAGGCGAAACCCTCACTGAAATATTGCACGTACGGGACGTCTCGTAGATCGAACTCGTCGCCAACCTCATCGCTGTCCATGGTGGCGGTCACGTGCTTCGTGTGGATGAGGAATTGACCACGCACGGTAGAGTGCGTGGTCGTGGGATCGCCGAGGCCATCCGCACCGGTCGAAACGAGCGTCACGTAGACCGGGGTGTCACCCTCGTACGCAACCATGCTCTGTTTCAAAATCGAGACGTGGATCCAGGTTCGCCCGGGCTTCACCCAGCCGGGGCGCTGGGCCATCTTGTCGACGCGCACTAGATTTTCATCGCGCAGCCAATCGCCTGCGGTCGTCTCGAGGTAGCTGAGCCCGGACAAGACCCGCGAACGACCCGTGATCGGCAAAGCCTCCCGAAAGCCGATCGGGCGCGCAATGCTGAGACCGGTGCTGGGGCTGCCCGAGTACAAAAAGGCGTTCTTGGCACGCACGAAGACCACCGGCAGGGTGACGCCCGAGGTCAAGGGCAGGCCATGAAATGTGCTCGCCGCGACCGGTTTCATGCGATCGAGCGGCAGCAGCGTCATATCGGTGGTCAGACCGAAGCGTCGCCCCTGGTGATCGTAAATCGCCAACAGAGCAAAAGAGCTATCGGGAACGGCGCGACCGCTGGTCAGCTTGTTCGCGTCGTGCGCGTAGCCGAAGGGGGTCGGCGCCTGACCGCCAGCGAGCAAGAACGGCGGCGTCGGATCGCTCAGCGCGCCCCGCCAGGCGTAGCGCGTGTTGGCCTCCAAGTGGCGGGCAAGTTCGACTTCTTGCTGCTGCTGTTCGAGTTTGGTCGGCAGTCGTGTGTAGAACGGCGGGGTGGGGTACAGCGAACGCGCGTACAAGTAGGGCATCGGCGCGCTGCGATCCGGGCGCACGCGCGAAAATTGCGCGACCGGATTGTCCGGATCGAGCGTTGCCGTCGCTCCAACACACACGTAGCCCTCGGGCATCACACGATAAAATCCCAGTTTGCAGCCGTCGTGGCCAGCGGGTTCCGCGTCACGCCGCACTTGCGCACCCGCGCGCAGATAGCCGATCTTCCGTGACTTGAGGCTCGGGCGCTCATAGACCAAGGTTTCGCGTCCGATCGCCACGAGCAGATGTCCGGGATCGACGATCGGTTCGATCTCGCGAAGCGAGGTCGGGTTCGGCTCGTCCTCTTCGTCGTCATCACTCGGGTTATCCACCGCGCTCGTCGGCTCGGGCTCGGCCAGATTGGGGGCGGGCGCCGGTGCCATCTCGACTGCCGCGGCCATCGGAGCCGCGGCGTGCTCCATCACCGGCACAGGCGCCACTGCCGGCGGCGCTGGAATGGTCAAGATCGCGATCGGGGCGCTCACCTGGGCGCCGCGATCCGGCGCGGGGCGCGCAATTTCGCCAGCCGAACAGGACGAAAACGCGGCCATGCCCAAAGCTGCAAGGGAAAACAGGCGCACGCTCGGCATCCCTCCAGCGCTTAGCGAAAGCGGCCGGCGCGGGCCAAGTTTTCCGGCATGAAAAAACAACGATTTCGGTGCTTTCGGGCCCGTCAGCTGGGCCGTGGTATGTTTTTGGATGGCAGCACGAGCATTGGAGTCGCTGAGCGCGTTGGGCACGCAGTTGAGCGAGGATGAGCGCCTGATCCAGCACAGCGTGCGACGCTTCGTCGAGGAGCGTTACTTGCCGCGCGCTGGGCAGCTGTTCGCGGACGAAGCCTTTCCCCGCGACTTGATTCCCGAGCTGGCGGCGCTCGGCGTGCTCGGCGCCAGCATCCAGAGCTACGGCTGCGCGGGTATGACGCCCGTCCAGTACGGTCTGGTCCTGCAGGAGCTCGAATACGGCGACAGCGGTCTGCGCAGCTTCGTCAGCGTGCAAGGTTCACTCGCGATGTACGCCATCTCGGCATTTGGCGACGCAGCACAAAAGGAGCGCTTCTTGCCGCTCATGGCGCGTGGCGAGAGCATCGGTTGCTTCGGTCTCACGGAGCCGGACAGCGGTTCGGATCCGGGATCCATGAAGACATACGCTCGCCGCGACGGCTCCGACTACGTCTTGAGTGGAACCAAGATGTGGATTACCAACGCACCCTTCGCAGACGTCGCCGTGGTCTGGGCGAAGCTCGACGATCAGCCGGACTCCATCTCGGGCTTCCTGGTCGAACGCGGCATGAAGGGCTTCGAAACGCCGCGCATTCACGGAAAGATGAGCCTTCGGGCCAGCGAAACGGGCGAGATCGTGCTCGACGAATGCCGAGTGCCGAAGGAAAATTTGCTGGCCGGCAAACGAGGCTTGGGCG
>Ga0302321_100000560_pt1 | contig 32303 bp, 30 predicted proteins | sample Fen_T0_1_FD_202505 | JGI IMG/M metagenome (GOLD analysis project Ga0302321, IMG submission 202505) | Peat permafrost microbial communities from Stordalen Mire near Abisko, Sweden - Fen_T0_1 | ecosystem: Environmental > Terrestrial > Soil > Wetlands > Permafrost | place: Sweden: Abisko... | reverse complement strand
CAACGCGGCCGAGCCGACCGCCGTGGTGACCCAGGCCCAGATTGACAAGCTGGCCTATGCAGACTGCACAGCCGGCGGGATGATGATGAAGTCGTGCATGACCGGGACCTCGGTGAGCGGGTATGGCGTGACGGGAACCATGAGCGGCTATCCCTTCTCACAGGTGATAACCAGACGGTAACTCGAGTGGCGTAGCTTCCCCTCTGGCAGGCATCCCTGACCGTTGCGCTAGCCCAGTCGATGAGGACGTGGCCCATTCTCGGAGCCTTGCTCGCAGTCGCGTACGGCGATGCGCTGGGCGCTGACGTCGTCACGCTCGCTCCCGTCGTCGTCACCGCTCCTGCTGAGAAGGAAGATTCCACGGACTCGACGCTGGGCTCGTCGAGCGTCAGTGGCCGGGGCCTTGCCTCCAAGCGGGCTGCCACGACCGATCCCGGACAGCTCCTGCTCAGCGTTCCCGGCGTAAGCCTCTACCAGGCCGGCGGCGTCTCCAGTCTGCCGGCCGTACACGGTTTGGCGGACGACCGATTGCGCATCCAGGTGGACGGAGCGGAGCTGGTGCCCGCCTGCCCCAATCACATGAACGCGGCACTGTCCTACGTCCCGTCGTCGCGGGTCAGGAACGCCAGGGTGTTCGCAGGTGCCTCGCCCGTCAGCGTGGGCGGCGACAGCATCGGCGGAACGGTCCAGATCAGCTTGGCGCCGCCAGAATTCGCCCCCCAAGGCAGCAAGTACATCGCGCGTGCCGAGGCTGGCTCGTTCTATCGCAGCAACGGCAACGCCTACGGATACGACCTATCGGCGAATGCTGCCTCCCGCTCGCTCAGCCTGTCGTATGCGGAGTCCAGCTCGCAGTCCGACAACTACCTGGCGGGTGGGGACTTCAAGTCCGTGTCGGCCGGACGGGAAGGCGGCCGCCTGCTCGCGGGCAATGAAGTCGGATCGAGCGCCTACCGCGGGGCCACCAACCGTGCCCTGACCCTCGCGCTCCGGCGCGACACCCATCGGCTTCGCCTCGACGTCAGCCGCCAGACCGTCGACTTCGAGGGATTTCCCAACCAGCGCATGGATATGACCGCAAACGACAACTGGGTCACCGGCGTTCGCTACACGGGGCAGTTCGATTGGGGAGACTTGACCGCTCGATTGGGCTACCAGAACACCAACCACAAGATGGACATGGGGCCCGATCGCAACTTCTACGGCACGGGCATGCCCATGGACACCAAGGCCAAGGACCGGCTCGCCAGCCTTCAAGGGAACATCTTCCTATCGGAGACAAACCTTCTGCGCACCGGCGTCGAGTACCAGTACTACACGCTCCACGACTGGTGGCCGCCGGTGGGCGGCGTGATGGGGCCCTTTGCCTTCTGGAACGTCGACTACGGTCGAAGGCGCAAGCTCGACGTCTTCGCAGAATGGGAAGGGCATGTGGCCGAACGATGGGTTGTCCAGGCGGGCGCACGCGGCGACGCGATCGGCACCGACGCAGCGGCCGTGCAGGGATACGACAATGGGCTTGCGGCCGCGTGGGGAAGCGACGCCGCTGCGTTCAATGCCCAAAGTCGCGCGCGCGAAGATTTCAACTGGGATGTGACCGGACTCATCGATTACGCCCGCGACTCTCGGCAGTCCTACCAGGCCGGCTATTCGCGCAAGTCCCACTCGCCGAACCTTTACCAGCGCTATCCGTGGAGCACCAACGCGATGGCGGCCCTGATGAACAACTTCGTCGGGGACGGCAACGGCTACGTGGGCAAGGTAGGTCTCGAGCCCGAGGTCGCCAACACGGTCAGCCTCACGGGCAACTGGCACGACGCCACGGGCGAGCGATGGAGCCTCCAGGCGGCGGGCCACTACACGTACGTGCAAGATTACATCGATGCTCGGCGCTGTGACTTCGGTCAGTGCAGCACCGCAAACACGGCCACAAGCACGGGCTTCGTCTTGCTTCAATATGCGAACCAGTCGGCCCAGCTCTACGGTGCCGACCTATCGGGACACATGGTGTTATTCAAGGGCCGCCACAACAGCATGCTCGATGCCGACGGAACCTTTGCCTACGTCCGTGGAAAGAACCTGACCACCGGCGATGGCCTCTACAACATCATGCCGGAAAGCGGCCGGCTCGCGGCCAGCTACCATCTTGGTGTCTGGTCGCTTTCGCCCGAGCTCCTCGCCGTCGGAGCGAAGAATCGTATCTCGCAAGTGCGAAACGAGCCCCAGACGGACGCCTATTGGCTGTTCAACCTGCGCAGCGCGATCACCTGGAAGTTCGTGCGCGTGGATTTGGCGGTCGAGAACGTCTTCAACCGTCTTTACGCCAATCCCCTGGGCGGCGCTTACCTAGGACAGGGTTCGTCGATGACGACCAATGGAATCCCGTGGGGCGTTGGCGTACCGGGACGTGGAAGGTCGTTCAACCTCGCCATAGGGCTTTCGTACTGAAGCACAGGCATGGCGAATGCAATGAAAGTACGATTGATAGCCTGCTCAGGTTGATCCATGCGCACCGCCCTCGCCATCTCCTTCGTCGTTCATGCCTTCGGCGCCCTCGGCATCTCCCGGATCGGAGGGCTGGTCTTTGGGCAATCGGATGCGATGGCCATGGCCGTGTCCATCGAGTTGGTCGAACAACTTCCGGACACGCCGCCTTCAATGGATACATCTCTTCCACGGTCTGGCGCGCCCGATGAGCCCGCCGCCCGGACCTTCCCACCCCGCCCACCCCGCCCTGCCTCGACCCATCGGTCCGGGCGAGCACGCCGCCCTCCCTCCGAAAGTCCGCCGCAGCCAAGCGACGAAGCCCCGTTCCCGACCCGAACGGAAGCCGCAGCTCCACCCCCGGTGCCTGTGAACGGCCAGACCGGGGTTGCCGCGGCCGGGCTCGCGATTCCGGCTGGCTCGGAGAATATCCACGAAGCGCACGGCACGGGGCCCTCTAAGGCAACAGCACCGCCGGCAGAGTCGCCGCGCAGGACGCCGAACTGGGAAAGGATCAGCCAGGTGGTACGACAACACGTGGTGTACCCTACCCTGGCGCGACGTCGAGGCTTTCACGGACAAGCCACTGTGGCCTTTCTGGTGACTCCCGGAGGAATGGTCGACCAGTTGCGAGTCATCGAGAGCTCCGGGCACGACCTGCTCGACACTGCCGCCCTGGACGCCGTATCCCGATCCGCTCCATTGCCCATCTCCACCGAGCCGACCCGGATCGTCATTCCGATTGTCTTCTCCCTACAGTAGCGTGCCGAGGGAGGTGAAGCGTGTGCTGCCTAGACACCATGTTGCTGCTGTGATGATTCCAGTGCAGCAGTAACCCACGGGTGCCAAGCAGAAAGAACGCAGAAATCCTCGATCAGGTCGGATGTACATCTTCGGCACACACCTTGCTTTACCTCGTCGTGAGCACCGACGGTCACACTCATCTTGCACCAGTCATTCTCATCTCTCCCGTCGGTGCTCACTTTCTTCAGTCGGTGACGCCAGCTCGCACCATGGCCCGGACGGGCACTGTGGTTTGTCGAAGTCGACGATGCTCGCTACCGCACGACCGGAAACTTCGCCAGCTTTCGCTGCAGCGAGCGGCGATGGATGCCGAGCGCACGAGCCGTGGCGGTCACGTTGCCCTGGCAATCCGTCAAAACGCGATTGATGTGTTCCCACTCGACCCGAGCCAGCGAGGGGGCGCTTTGCGGAGGCTCCGCGTGCTCGACCTCTCCGGACAAGGCGCGGGACACATCGTCGGCATCTACCGGCTTCACCAGGTAATCGCTGGCTCCCAAGCGAACCGCCTCCATTGCAGTGGCAATGCTGCCATATCCGGTCAGCACGACCACACGCGTGCCAGGCGACGAAGTCTTGATGCCACGAACGACGTCCATTCCGCCCATGTCTGGAAGGCGAAGGTCGACGACAGCGTAGCGACTGGCCTGACGCTTTATCTCGACGAGGGCGTCGGCCCCGGTGGCAGCCTCCCGAGACACGTATCCGCGGGCGGTCATCGCTCGGGCGAGACGACTTCGCAGGTTGTCGTCGTCGTCCACGAGCAACACGGTGGCCAAGTCGTCCAGCGTCAAGACGGGAGCTCCAAACGAATCTCGGTGCCGGCACCGGGTTTCGAATCGATCAGCAGGGTCCCCCCCAAGTCGCGTGCAAATCGGTCCGCGAGGAACAGTCCCAAACCGAGTCCGGCGCCCGGAGGTTTCGTCGTGAAGAACGGCTCGCGAGCGCGAGCAACCGTGCCCGCGTCCATTCCATGACCACGGTCGGTCACTCGGACCACCGTCGCCGCACCTGCCGAGGCATCGATGAGAACTGGTGCGTCGGGCGACGATGCTTCCAAAGCGTTGCGAACGAGATTGCCAAGCACTTGCACGAAAGCAGCGCGCGGCAGGAACACTTCCACAGCCGCGGAAGCCGGTGTGAGGGTCACGCGGCGACGCTCGGCCTCGGAGAGCGTTTGAGCCACCTTGGCCACGACCTCGCCGATTGGGCTCGCAACTGGGGTCTCGCCTTCCACGGTTCCCGCCTGACCACGCAGGTCATCCAGAAGCCTTCGACAACGCTCCACCTCGCGGCGAATCAGTTGGGCATCCTCCCGCCACTGCGGATCCCTCCAGTCAGCGGCCGCGCGCTCCATTTCCTTGGCGGTGATGGCAATGGTTGCCAGCGGCGTTCCCATCTCGTGTGCGGTTCCTGCTGCAAGCACCATCACGCTGGCCAGACGCTCGTTGCGCTCGGCGCGCGCTTTGGCCTCGGCAAGATCCGCCTCGCGCACCCGCAACGTGCGTATCACCGATGCCACGAACAGAACCGCGAGGATGGCGACGGCGACGAACGCGAAGTACATGCTCCACAGGTGTCGTCCCAGCTCACTTCCCCCCCCGTGCATGTGCGCGCCGTGGCCGCTCGGTGCCGGCAGAAGGAGAAAGAGCGCGGCATAGAACCCCGAAGCGACCACCGTGCTGATCCACCCATGCCGCGGTCCCAAGAGAACACACCCCAAGATGACGTAGGCCAGGTACAGGACGCTAAACGGATTCGATGCCCCTCCGCACAGCGCGAGGGCGACGGTGAGGAGGGCCACGTCGACGAGGATGAGGGTTGCCAGCAGAGCCCTTTCGTTTTCGACCCGCCGCCAGACCCTGGCAGCCAGGCCGGGAAGAAAGGTTACGCCGAGCAGCGCAGCGAGAAGCCAGGCCGGCGGTCTCGGCGGTAGAGGCCCGGCCAGAAGCACGGCGATGATCTGACCGGGTGCCAGGCACCAGCGGAGGCGCAACCATCGATCCATCCCAGCGGTCAATGCTTGCGACGTTGGAGTGTCGACGATATCAGGCATCGAGGTCCTCGAATCCATGGGAGGCAAAACACGTGCTATCCGGTTACAAGGCGCAGGCAGGGCGCGCGCATGTCAGTCTTCTCGCGGCCCGCCGGAACCGAGGGACGCTTGACCGTCCTTATCCCTCCCCCGCCAGAGCCTCTTCCAGAAAGCTCGAATCCGCCCAGTCGGCCACCGAGAAATCGTTCTGCATGTAGCCTCTCTCGAGGAGGAAGCGTTTCTCCACGTCGATTCCCGCAAGGTTGCGAGCAGACAGATTCGGCAGGAACTTTTGCTTGCCAACCGAACTGCGGAGCACCGCCTGGCTCGTCCAATGGGGAACGATCTCGCCGAAGATCTCCACGGCCTCGCGACGATTCTCTTGAATCCACCGGCCCGCCTTCAGCACCGAGCGGAGATACGCCACGACGATGGGCCGGTGCTGCTGGGCGAATTCCTCACTGACCGTGATGGTGTAAGGAGAGTTCGCGACTTGAAGTGTCCAATCGGGATACTGGCCGAGATCGCTGATGGCCTTGACCTGACCGTCCTTCTGGAACAGGTGTGCCCGACCTCGGTTAGCATAGATGGCGTCAACCTTTCCGTTGAGCAGGGCAGCGATCTCGGTTCCATAGTGGCTGCCCGGTCCGTTGTCCGCCGCCTTGAACCGTTCGGCAGGGTTCGCCAGCGGCGAGGTCGACAGCTGGTCGGCACCATCCACTTGCAGGTTCACGATCTCCACGTCGCGGTCGCTGAGGCCAGCCAAGTCGAGCGACAGCAGAATGCCCCGTTCCGCGGTTGCACGCCAGAAGTCCACTCGGTCGGTCCTACCCCTCTTGTAAAGGCCGATCCTCTTGCCTCGCAAGGACTCCACACGATGGATGCCCGAGCTCGCATGAACGAGGATCTGACCGCCGTCGGTGGACCAAGTCAGGCCAATGAGCTTGGTTTTCTTGCCTTGCGACCGCGCATGAATCGCCGGGATATTGCCACCGTCGCGAAATTGGTTGGGCAGCGTATGGTTGAAGTGCGAGAGCCAATGGTCTGCGGAAAGCGACCAGAGGTACTTCAGTGTTCCGCCTGCACGTCGCAGCTCCTTTTCGAGCCAGCCCTTGTGAACCGCGACATGGGAGGCGACGAGCACGGGACAGATTGTGTACACTGTCTCGGTCAAGGCTGTCGCAGGCTTGGTCCTCCGTGCTCCACGTTCGAGTGTCGTCGTACTCATGTTGGGTCCTCCTGGCATCGGCTGCTTGCGGCCGACTCTGGCCCTCTGGCAAACGCAAGAACCGGACCAGGGCGAATTGGCGTCGAAAGGCCGTCTTTCCTCTTCACGTCTGTTGCGCTGAGGCAGTCTGCCGGCCAGGAACAATCCCCATCGTTTGCGCCCCATTGTTGATTATTCAGCAGCCATGCACCACCTCTGCGGCCTGGGCAACAGTCGTTCCGTCAGAAGCACGGGCGACTAGGTTTCGGCCACCTCGGCGGCGCCGTCAACAGGCAGCGCCCGCCGACGCCGTGCGCCCACCAGCGCCTGCCCGGCATCGAAGGGCAGACGCCGAAACAGCCAGGCTGTCAGCAACGGCAGTGCGGCCATAATCAGAAAGGTGCCTCGAAAGGTCGACAGGCCCAGGCGGCCTTCACCGGTAATTCGCTGAACACCGCTTAGCGCCGCGGTCGCGAACACGACGCTCAACGAGGCCGATACCTGCAACAATACACTGGCCAGCGTTGAGGCATCGGCGTCGAGTGTCTGGGGCACCTCGGCGTAGGCCAGTGAGCTTTGTCCGGTAAACTGAACAGAGCGGACTACGCCGCCGAGAAAGAGCATCGCCCAGGCCAGCCCTTTTGAGAATCCCGGCGTGATCAGAAACAGACCGGCGATACTCGCCCCGACCAACACCGGGTTCGCGAGCATCACCTTGCGAAATCCGAAGCTGCGCAGCACCGGGGTCGCCACGAAGAGGCCGAGGAAGTTCCCCGCGAAGTACACGGAGAGGTATGCCCCGGCTTCCAGCGGCCCGAAGCCCAGCACGGACTGGAGCATGATAGGCAGCAGGAATGGAACCGCGCCCACGGCCACCCGGACAAACATGCCCGCGGTCAGCGATGCCAGACGAAACGATGGGATCTTCAACACGGCAAGGTCGACGACCGGGGCCCGGACCTGCCGCAGGTGGAACCACGCCATCGCCCCACCCACAATCCCCCAACCTAGGGACAGCCAGGCAGCCCACCCCCAGTCCCCATCACTCACAGCGCCCAAACCCGACAGCAGGGCACCCATCGCCGACGACGCCAGGACGAAGCCCTTGAGATCGAGGCGCGAAGTACGCTCCGGCTCGAAGCGAGGGACTAGCTTCAGCGTGAGCCACATGCACCCAAGCCCGATGGGAATATTGAGAATGAAATTCCAGCGCCAACCCAGCTGGCTGGTGATGAAGCCGCCGACCAGCGGCCCGGCCAGCGGCGCCACCAGGCCGGGCCAGGTGATCGTGTTGGTCGCTTCCAGAAGCTCGGACCTTGGCGTGGTGCGCAGGACGATCAGTCTGCCGACCGGATTCATGGCTGCACCGCCAATGCCTTGCAGGACTCGCGCGGCGATGAAGAGCGAGAATCGGTCGGCGGCGGCGCAGCCGAGCGATCCCACCAGGAACAAGCCCGTCGCCACGACCAGCACGAGTTTCGCACCGAAGCGCGTGGCGATCCATCCCGCCAGCGGCAAGGTGCACGCAAGCGCCAGCGAATAGCTGGTCACGCCCAGCCCCATGTCGAGCAGATGCACGCCGAAGCTGGCCGACATCTGAGGCAGCGAGGTGTTCATGATCGTCGCGTCCAGGAGCTGCAGGAAGAACGCGATGGACACGACCAAGGGAATGGTGCGAGGCACGGGTAGGAGCCCGTAGCAAAATGGGTACCATCCGCGGCCGCAGAGGGCTTTCCCCCAGCTTGATTGCGTGCAATTTACTTACGCTCGAGCACCACCAGCACTTCCTCGGCGTGCAGGTTGTCCTCGGGACGCAGCAGACGGACGGCACCGTCGGCGTGGCTGTGGCCAGATACCAGCCGTACGCCCGAGGCATCCGCCCAATCGAGCAAGTCCTGAAGGCTGAACGGGTGAATGTTCTCCGAGGCGTACCACGGAAAGGGCAGGCGGGCCGTGACCGGCATCCGCCCGTGCGCCACCAGATCCACGATCACACGCCAGTGGGCGAAATTCGGGAACGAGACGATCCCGCGTCGACCGACCCGCAAGAGCTCGGTGAGCACCAGCCGCGGATTCTGCAGGGTCTGCAGGGTCTCCTCCAAGACCACGTAGTCGAAGCACTGGTCGGGAAACCAGTGCAGTCCCTGCCCCAAATCCGCGTGCAGCACCGAGACTCCCCGCCGCACGGCCCCGAGCACCGTGTCCAGGTCGATTTCCACGCCGTGGCCGCGCACACCGCGTTCTTTCTCCAGGCGTTCGAGGAGCTCGCCGTCACCACAGCCCAGGTCGAGCACGCTCGCGCCACGCGGGATCTCGTTCACGATGATGTCGTCCTGCCAGCGCGCAGGCGCAGGAGCGTCCTTCGGCTTGCGGGCCGTGGGACGCCTGGCGATGTTCACCACCTCGGCCACGCGCCACTCGAAAAGCCCAGGCGGGAGCTTTTCGAGATCTCGCTCGGCCAGCAGATCGGGATCGATGCGTGGATCGTCGAAGCGAGGCATGGAATCAACCGGCGAGAAACGCATGGACGAAGTTGTTCATGATGGAAGAGCCGAGCAAAAAGGAATCGTGTCCGTGGGGTGAAGGTATGTTCGCGTGGTGCACGCGCTTGCCCGCCCGGATGAGGGCTAAAGCCAGCTCTCGACAGTCCTTCGGCGGGTAGAGCCAGTCGCTGTCGAAAGACAGCAGCAAGACCCGGGCGCGGATGCGCTCGCACGCCTTGACCAAGTCACCGTTTCCCCAAGTGGCAGCGTCGTAGAGATCCATCGCGCGGGTGATGGCGAGGTAGCTGTTGGCATCGAAATCCAAGGCAAAGCGGCGCCCCTGCTCGGCGATGAAGTCCCCCACCGCGAACTCGGCCCCTAGGGCATCGCTCGCCGCGCTCTGCGCGTCGCCTCGACGTCGCCCGAACTCGTCGCGCATGCCCTCGTCGGACAAGTAGGTGATGTGGGCCATCATCCGCGCGGCGCTCAAACCGCTGATGGGAGGCTCGTGTCCGTAGTAGTCGCCGCCGCGGAAATTCGAATCGTTCGCGACGCTCGTCCGGCCGCAGGCGTTGAACGCCAATCCCTGGGCCGAGAGGCGTGCCGCCGCAGCTACCACCACCACGCGAGCCACGCGTTCTGGGAAGCGGAGGGCCAGCTCGAGGGCCTGCTGTCCCCCGATGGACCCACCCGCCACGGCATGGAGCCGATAGATCCCCAAGGCGTCGAGCAGCCCGGCGTGCATCGTAACCCAATCGCCGACGGTGATGCGCGGAAAGCGCGGTCCGTACACAGTCCCCGTGGCTGGATCGAGCGACGAAGGCCCGGTGGTTCCGTGGCAGCTCCCGAGCAGGTTCGGGCAGATGACGAAGAAGCGATCGGTGTCGATGGGCTTGCCGGGGCCCACCACGGCGTCCCACCAGCCCGGTCGATCGCCCGGGTGGTTGGCCACGTGCGAGTCGGCGGCCAGGGCGTGGGTGACCAGCACGGCGTTGTCCCGCTCGCTCGACAGGGCGCCGAAAGTCTCGTAGGCGACCTCGAGCTGTCCGAGCTGACCTCCCAGCTCCAGGGGGAACACGCCCTCTCTTTGCCAGACGCGATGGTTACTCGGGAGGCCCATTTCCACATACTCAATCTGTCAGCCCATCCCAAGTGGGTCAAGGACAATATCCACTATCCTGGACACATGTCTTGCGCACAAAAACTATGCGGGTCGCTCAAAGCGTCGAATGCACGATCTTGCCGCCCACCACGGTCAGCGTCACCTTGGTCTCCGGGATGCGTTCCAGATCGCCGGCCAAGATGTCGCGGGAAAGGCCGATGAAGTCCGCCAGCATCCCTTCCCTGAGGATGCCCTTGTCGGTCTCCGCTCCCTCGGCATAGGCGGAGCCCGTGCAATAGGCGGTAACCGCCTCGAGCACCGTCAGAGCCTGGGAGCGGTCGTAGGCGAGCTTGGCGTGGGGAAGACCTCGGCGGGTCGTAGCTCGGTAGATCACCTGGAACGGGTCGTATTCGATTTCGCCCGGGATGTCCGAACCGAGAGACAGCGGCACTCCCGCGTCGAGGAGTGATCGATAGGGATACAGACGCGCGAAGCGGGCTTCGCCCACCAGCGCAAGATCTCGCTCGGGCAAAGCCAGCGCGGTGGGCTGTACCGAAGCCAGCATGCCCAGCCGACGCATACGCACGATGTCCTCGGGCGCGAGGATCTGCGCGTGCTCGATGCGGATGCGTAGATCCTTGACGATCGGCAGCTCGCGCGAGACGGCGTCCACGGCATTCACGACCTCGTGGGCCGCCCGATCGCCGATGGCGTGAAAGGCGAGCTGCCGGCGACGCTTCGCCCCTTGCCGGACGATGCGTAGCAGCTCGTCCGGCTGCAAGGCTGCACGTCCGCGATTGTCGGGCTCGCTTGCGTAGGGCTCTAGCATCCAGGCCGTGTGCGGCGAGAACGCTCCGTCGACGATGTATTTTTCCGGCCCGCGGCGGATCCACCACCCGTGGTAGGGCGCGACGGCCATGCTCCTGGCAAGAATCGGAAAGTGGCCGAAGGACCAGCACGAGAAGCGCGCGGTTAACCGGCCCATGCGACGAAGCAGGCCGAGGAGCCAGACCGAGATCGGCTGCCAAGTGTTGTCCTGGACCGAGGTGATGCCAGCCTTGCGAAAGCGCTCCAGGGCGGCCTCGAGGAAGCGCCAATGCAAGCGAAGCTTGAGCGCTCGCACGAGCAAGTCGCGGCGGTGATTGGGATGCCCGACGGTGCCGCGGACGATGCCCGTGGGCTCGCCCTGTGCGTCTCGCACGATGTCAGCCGCCGCCTTGCCGGTGCGAGCCTCGCTCGCGAGAATCTCCTGCAGCGCCGACGAGCTCAGCCATTGCGCATGTCCAGAATACTGCCGGAGCACGACCGGATTCTGCGGAAAGGCGCGGTCGAGGATTTCTCGATGTGGATGCGGACAGAAGGCATAGTCCCACGCGTATCCGAGCAGCTGCTCGCCAGGCTTGGCGGCGCCATAGTGCTGCTTGAGCGTGGCCACGATCTCGTCGGCGTCCTTGCCGAAGAGGTTCGGATGCTGGAAGAAGTAGCCCATGCTGAGGGCGTGCAGGTGGTTGTCATTGAATCCCGGCAACACCGTCAATCCGCGAAGATCGACCGTGAGAGTGTCCGGCCCGGCGCTGCGCAGGATAGCCGCGTCATCCCCTACGGCGACGATGCGCTCGCCTCGGACCGCCAGCGCGGAGGCCCTGGGCCGACTCGGATCCAGGGTAACGACGTTCGCGTTGTGGATGGCCAGATTCGGGGCTGCGGTACTCATGGCTGCCTGGGTCAGGGCCGTGCCCGCTTGTCGGGCTCGTCCAGATCTACAGTCTTGATCGGTAAGTCCCAGTGCGCCTCCAGAATTTCGAACCGGCGCTGCTCTTCCTTCTGATAAGTGGCTTGGTCCGGATAGAGCGCCTTCTTGAGAGCGTCCTCATCGAAGGGCTCGTTCGCAACCGTTGCGTTCTTGAAGACGATGGTCACCCGGTAGTCCCACCGCCCGTCTTCCGTCGTGTGGTAGCGCGGTTGGTCCATCCACACCTTGAGCATGCGCCCCATCTCCACTTCCTTCTTCAGCACCGGGTAGTGGTTCTTCTTGAACAACGCCAGGAACTCGTCCGCGTGCCCCCACTTGGCCTTGTAATAGTACTCCGCGGCGAAAGGCTGCCCCGGCGCCGACGAATGGCCCAGTGCCGCAAGGGGGCCGGCAGAGGCGAACACCCCGAGGATGACGAGCGACACGATAAAGCCTGGTTTCATGGAACCTCCTGACCTGTACGACTGTTGCTTTGGAGACACCACTGCGGATCCGCTGTTGTTCTGGCAACAGTTGGGTCGGCGGAAGTCCCCTTCTCGAAGAATCTTGGCTCGAACGAAATGGGAACACCAATTGCAATTCGCGTGCTCGCAGGAGAACAGGAAATGAGCTTCAACATCGTCTCGACCGACAAGGCACCCGCCGCCATCGGCACCTATTCACAGGCTGTCCGCGCAGGCAACACGGTCTACCTCTCCGGGCAACTCGGCCTCAATCCAGCGACCGGCGCTCTCGAAGAAGGCTTCGAAACGCAAGCCGTGCGTGTGTTCGAAAACCTCAAGGCTTTGGCCGAAGCCGCGGGTGGTTCCTTGGCCAACGTCGTCAAGCTCAACCTCTACCTCCTCGACCTTGGCAACTTCGCGAAGGTGAATGAGATCATGGCGCGCTACTTCGCCAAACCCTATCCTGCCCGTGCTGCGATAGGCGTGGCAGCCCTGCCCCGCGGCGGGCAGGTCGAAGCGGATGCGGTCCTGGTGGTGGGGTAGCGGGCGCTGAATCACCTCCCACTGGCAGCGCCGGTTGCGGACGTTGCAACGAAGTGATCGATCATCTTCCGCGCGATGCTGATGGGCGCCGGCAGGTCGGGCAGACGGTCGAGCGAATACCAATTCGCCTCGGCGATCTCCACGCCGTCTACACGAAGCTCGCCGCCGGCGTGCCGAGCGTAAAAGCCCACCATCAGCGAACGCCCAAACGGCCACGGCTGGCTGCCCCAGTAACACAAGTCGGAGATCTCGATGCCGACCTCCTCGCGGACCTCGCGCGCGGTAGCCCGTTCGAGCGACTCGCCCGGCTCGACGAAGCCCGCGACGAGGCTGAAGCGGCCGGCGGTGAAGTTGGCGTTGCGAGCCAAGAGGATGCGGCGGTCTCGCTCAACGAGCACGATCACCGCCGGCGAGATGCGTGGGTAGCAGACGAAGGCACATTGCGGACAGCGTCTGGCGCGCTCGCCCGGAACCAGCTCGGTTGGAACCGCACAGCTTCCGCAATACCTATGCATGGTGTCCCACTCCACCAGCGCCAATGCCTGACCTATCAGCGCCGCTGTCGCCTGGTCCAGCCCAGCGACCACTTGCCGAGCCAGAACCAAGCTCAGTCCAGCCGGCAGGCGAGCGTCATGCACGAGCGGCGCCGCAAAGCATGGACGCCCACCGAGCTGGCCCAGATACACCTGCGGCCCCGATAGCTCCGCCAAGTCCTTTCCCTCGGGTAGACGAATTTGTCCCTCGGCCTCTTCGACCAGGACCTGGGTTCCGCGTACCATCACCAGGAGTGGTTGCGTCGGCCCGGTGGGCGCTGTCAAACCCGGAACGAAATCGATGCTGCTCACGTGTCTCACACTACAACAGGCGAGCAACAGCCTTGCTAGGTTGTTTGCTGCTCGACCGTAACTGCAGTGGAAGACCGATGTCTCTCCTGCAGCACCAATGGTGCCTGCATGCTGCCCAGGCAACAATCTCTGCCGAAATTGGTGCAGTCCCGGCTGCCTGTGACCGTGCCGGGCATTGGCACGGCCATTGCTGGAGTCAGTTGCCGGAGGTACGGACCATGCCTGTGCACGAGCTCGTGGCGAAGAGCCGGAGCTATCGACGTTTTTATCAGGAGCACGGCGTTCCACTGGGAACGCTCAAGCAGCTCATCGACACCGCGAGGTTGGCGCCCAGCGCGGGCAACGCGCAGCCGCTCAAGTACGTCCTGTCGGCGAACCGCGAGCGAAACGCGGAGATCTTCCCGCACCTCGGTTGGGCCGCGCAGCTGAAAGATTGGCCGGGCCCGGCGGAAGGTGAACGCCCTTCCGCGTACATCGTCATCTTGGGAGACAAACGCCTCAAGCCGGCATTCGGTTACATCGATCAAGGCATCGTCGCCCAGACGATCCTCCTCACCGCGGCCGAGCTTGGCCTCGGCGGCGTGATCATTGGTTCGGTACGCAAGGAAGACTTGGCAAAGCAGCTCGACCTCGGCGCAGATTTCGAGATTCTTCTCGTGCTCGCCCTCGGCAAGCCGAAAGAGGAGGTCGTACTGGAGCCACTGCCCGCGAACGGCAGCACGGCCTACTGGCGCGACGAGAAGCAGCACCATCACGTTCCGAAGCGCCCACTGCATGATCTCATCGTCCAAGCATTTGATAGGAGCCCGTCATGAGCCATCTGTTCACCTCCGAATCCGTCACCAAGGGGCACCCCGACAAGATCGCCGACCAGATCAGCGACGGAATCCTCGATGCCGTGCTGGCCCAGGATCCCACGGGCCGGGTCGCTGTCGAAACCCTGGTCACTACAAACTTCGTCCTCATCGCCGGAGAGGTCACCACCACCGCGAAGATCGATCCCGCGGCCATCGCCAGGAAGATCGTTCGGGACATCGGTTACACGGATCCGAGCATCGGATTCGACGACAAGAACGCCGAGATCATCTCTCGCATCCACACCCAGTCTCCGGACATCGCCCAAGGCGTAGACATCGGCGGCGCCGGCGACCAGGGGCTGATGTTCGGTTTCGCCAGCCGGGAAAGTGACTCGCTGCTGCCCCTCCCCATCCATCTGGCCCATCGCCTGGTCGAGCGACTGACTGCCGTGCGCGAGCGGGGCGAGCTTCCCTGGGTCCGGCCGGACGGCAAGAGCCAGGTGACCGTCGAGTACGACGGACAACGACCGCTTCGTGTGCACACCGTCGTACTCTCGACCCAGCACGACGAGAGCATCGTGGATCGTGCCAGCGGACGGATCTCGGAGGCCGCACGCCAGACGCTGATCGATACCGTCATCCGTCCGGCGATTCCGCAGGCGTACTGGAACGACAGGATCATCTTCCACGTGAATCCCACCGGACTTTTCCTGGTGGGCGGCCCGCACGGCGACACGGGCCTGACGGGTCGCAAGATCATCGTCGACACCTACGGTGGCCGCGGACGACACGGCGGGGGCGCCTTCAGCGGCAAGGATCCGACCAAGGTCGACCGCTCGGCCAGCTACGTCGCCCGGTACATCGCCAAGAATCTGGTCGCCTCTGGCCTGGCCGAGATCGCCGAGGTGCAGCTGGCCTACGCCATCGGCGTCGCCGACCCGGTCAGCATCCACGTCGCCACCGAAGGCACGGGCCGCCTGCCCGACAGCCGCTTGGCCGAGATCGTAAGAGAGGTCTTTCCACTCACCCCGAGAGACATCATCCAGCGACTGGCCCTGCGCAAACCCATCTACCAGGCGACGGCGGCGAGCGGTCATTTTGGACGCCAACCCGAGAACGGTCGCTTCACCTGGGAAGACACCAACGTGGCCACGCGCCTGGCGGAGCTGGCGCCGACCGTCCGCGCGGTTTCCTAGCGGACCGACGCAGGATTCGTGTCGGCACGCTTCGACTTGTGAGGGCTCATGGTGATCACTCTTCCGCTTCAGGCAGGTCACAAGGTCTCGACGACGGCGACGCGGGCGTTGATCTTCGAGGATGCCCGCTCGCGCGAGCTGTTGCGTGAGCTTAGGCAGATCGCCCCCAGCGAGGCAACCGTGCTGGTCACCGGCGAAACCGGAACCGGCAAAGAGATCGTCGCACGCTACCTGCACGAGCTGAGCCGTCGAAATACGCAGGCCTTCGTCAGCGTGAATTGTGGCGCGTTGCCGGTGGAGTTGGCCGACGCTGAGCTATTCGGCTACGAACGCGGGGCCTTCACCGGAGCAACGACCACCAAGCCCGGGTGGTTCGAGGCAGCGCGCGGCGGAACGCTATTTCTCGACGAGATCGGCGACTTGCAGCTTTCACTGCAGGTGAAGCTGCTGCGCGTGCTGCAAGAACGCCAGGTCGTCCGTCTGGGCTCGCGGGAGCCCACGCCCATCGACGTTCGCTTGGTCGCCGCCACCAACGTCGATTTGACGGCCGCGGTGCGTTCCGGCCGATTCCGAGAAGACCTGTTCTTTCGCCTCCACGTCGCACCGCTGTCCGTGCCCGCGCTACGAGATCGGCCGAGCGACATCCTTCCTCTGACAGAACACTTCCTGCGCACCCATGGTCAGCGCTGCGGTCTAGACGAAGTCTCGCTGACCGACGACGCCGTCCAGACGCTGCTCGACTACGCCTGGCCCGGAAATATCCGCGAGCTCGACAACGTCATTCACCGGGCAGTCCTCACCTGTCGGGCCGGCATCATCGACGCCGGAGACATTGCGCTGCAGGGGACCTCCGGACCGGCCAGCCCCGAGCTGTTCGACGAGGGCGACGCCTTCGGGCTTCTGCAAGTGGCCCTGCAGGAGCTGTTCGATCGCGGAGGTCCGGACCTCTTCACAAAGATCGACACGGCCGTCATCATGAAGGCGTACCACTTCTGTCACCGCAACCAGGTACAGGCGGCCCGGCTACTCGGCGTGACCCGCAATATGCTGCGGGGACGGCTGGCCAGCCTGGGCATCATCAGCGGGCGCAGGTCTCGTCCGGCGGACCGAGAAGGCCAAGACGTCCCCTCGGCAATTCGAGTTGGGGAGCGGTCGGTAGACCGAGGGGCTTGAGCGAGGCCTTTCGCAACCCGAGCACCTTCACAAAGACCTCTGTCTTGCATCCCAGACAGCGATGTATATAGTCTGGGCTTTGGCGCAGCCCGTTTCCCCCGCGCCGCCCGCGCCCATGACCATCAGTTCCGCCGACATCAAAAGCTTTGCCCGCTCCAAAGGCGCCGACTTGGTCGGCATCGCCAACACAGCCGCTTTTGCGAAGTATCCAGAAGAGCGTCGCCCCGAGAAGCTGCTCGCAGATGCCAAGTCGGTCATCGTAGTCGGCGTGCGAGTCCTCGCCGACACTGTCAAGCCGAACCTCCTGCTGTCGGCCCTGCATCACATCACGCTCAACCTGTACCACAACCAGATCGCGTACGACGTCGGCCGCTACCTGGACGATCTTGGCCATGCAGCGGCGGTCGTCCCCCACCGCATCGGTAACATCGACGCGGAAATGCGGACCAGCCCGAACTACATGCACACCTATCCGCTGCTCTTCGCGCTCTCCACCCGGCACGCCGCGGTCGAGGCGGGCCTTGGTATTTTGGGCAAGAGCCGCTTGCTTCTCACCAACCGCTTCGGTCCACGCCAACGGCTGGCCGCCGTGGTAACCGACGTCGAATTGCAGCCGGATCCGCCAGTCTCCGCCGAGGATGCCGAGCACCTATGCCCTGCGGCCTGCGTGGCCTGCATGCGCGCTTGCCCGGGCGAGGCGATTTCCAAAGAGGGGCTCGACTGGGCCAAGTGCAATACCGTTATCAAGCCGCACAATGGGTTGTACGGCTACTCGGCTTGCAGCGAGTGCATGGTCTCCTGTCCGACCAGCAGGCGCCGACCGGCGGGTTAGCTCAAATCTGATAGTCGTCGGGCTGCTCGCGAACCCTGAAGAACTCGCGGTGAACCAGCGAGCGAACCCGACTGAAGCTGTCGGTGGTCCGGTCACGCGGGCGGGGCAAATCGATGGGGATGGTCTTGCGCACGGTCCCTGGACGGTTGGACATCACGGCGACGCGGTCGCTCAGGAACACGGCCTCCTCGATGTCATGCGTGACGAGCACCACTGTGGTTCCCTCGCTTCGCCAGATGCTGAGAATCTCCTCCTGCAGCTGCATGCGCGTGAAGGCGTCCAGCGCCCCGAAGGGCTCGTCGAGCAGCAGCACCCTGGGCCGGTTGATCAGCGCCCGGGCGATAGCCGCTCGCTGGGCCATGCCGCCCGAGAGCTGGTGAGGATAGGCCTCTTCGAACCCCTGTAAGCCAACCAGGCGCGTGTAGTGGAGCACCTCGTCCTCGGCGACCTCTTCGAGCCCGAAGGCCACGTTGTCGAACACGGTAAGCCACGGAAAAAGTCGATGCTCCTGGAAGACCAGCCCACGGTCGATTCCCGGATGAATGATCGGGACGCCGTCGAGCGATACCCGCCCCGCCTCCACGGTTTCGAGCCCTGCGATAATCCGCAGTAGGCTGCTCTTTCCGCATCCGCTGCCGCCCACGATCGCAATGAACTCGCCAGCCTTCACGTCCAAGGAGATGTCGGTCAAGACCTTGAGCGAGCCCGAGGACCCGACATAGCTCTTTTGCAGATCCTCGATGAGGAGTCGCCCTGGCCGGGCGTCCTTCGGTTCAGTCATCGTCTTCCCGTACCACAACCATGTCTTGTATTCCAGACATTAATCTCGTATACAACGCCCATGGCTCAAGCATTGAAAGCGCGCCTCCGCAGCGACGAGTTGTCGTTTTCCCAGGTGGTTGAGAAATACCCCACCGTGCCCCGACTCATAACCCTGAAGATCGACGTCCAGCGGCGCGGCGTGCACTACACGGAAGAGGCTCTCCGCCAAGTCGATGAGCAGAAGCACCAGCTGCGAGGCACCTACATCTTTGGTTCGCGCGACGCGGCCTTGACGCCAGTCCCGGAGTCGCTGGTCCTGCGTGACGGGACCACCATTCTCACCGACCCTACCCCGCTGCCGCAGAGTCCGTACCTGGTCGACTTTTCGAACGGAGAGTTCGTTCTGCGCGACGACGCAGAAACGCTGGAGACCGTCGACCTGTGGCCGCAGCCCGCTTACTACGGGAAGGCCACCCGTCGCGGCACGCAAATGAAGTACGTCGTCACGGCGCGTCCTCAACGGCTGAACATTTTCACGTCGAACTTCTGCCACTTCTGGTCGAACGACAAGGGATGTCAGTTCTGCGACATCGTCACGCACCTTCAGCAGCAGAAGAAGGAGTGGGGGATCCCTACGCGACTGGATCCTCAAGACGTGGAAGAAACGCTCCGGGAAGCGCTCAAAGAGCCGGGACGGTTCACCAGCATCTGCCTGACGTCAGGGAGCGACACCCGGGGGGACGAGCTGTTCGATCGAGAGGTCGACTACTACATCGAGACGCTGCAAGCGGTGGGTCGGGTGTTCAAGACCAAGCGCTTTCCCAGCCAGCTCATCGCATCGGCGTTCACCGAGAAGCAATTGGCGCGCCTTTACGAGCAAACCGGTCTTACCAGCTACACCTCTGACTTGGAGGTGCTGAGCGAGCGGCTGTTCAACTGGATCTGCCCTGGCAAAGCCGAGCGGGTCGGCTACCGCGAGTGGAAGCGCCGGTTGGTGGCGGCCGTCGACATCTTCGGCCGCGGCAACGTGGGCACGGGCCTGGTTGGCGGCGTCGAGCTGGCCAAGCCGAACGGATTCACCAGCGAAGACGAAGCACTTCGGTCGACCCTCGAAGAGGCCGAGGATCTGGCCAGCCACGGCGTCACCACGGTGTTCATCGTGTGGGTCCCTCGACCGGGTTCCATGTTCCGCGACCAGACCAACCCATCCCTCGAGTACTACGTGCAGCTCGCCAAAGGGCTTCACGACCTTCGTGTTCGCTACGGCCTGAGGGTCGACTTCGACGATTACCGCCGCTGCGGAAACCATCCCGACAGCGACCTGTCCCGCTTGCTTTGAGAAACTACCCAAGGAGCATCATGAATTTTCGCAGCGCCCTCAAGACAGCAGCTCTGGCGATTCTTGCCGTCGCGGCTTCTTCGTTCTCGTCGTCCGCGCACGCCACCGAATTGCGCATAGCCACCCAGCCCGCGCCCCTGTACGCGCCCATCTTCGTGGCGAAGCAAAAACACTGGCTCGAGGATGAGCTCAAAAAGGACGGGGTCACGGTCAAGTGGTCGTCATTCGTCGCCGGTCCGCCCGAGAACGAGTCCTTCGCGGCGGGCCAGCAGGACGTCGGTGTGATGGGCGATACGCCCGCGATCATCGCACGTGCAGCCGGACAGAATACCCGCATCGTAGGCATCTCCGCGGTCGGCCCCAAGGCGCTGGCCTTGGCGGTGCCGAAGGATTCCCCGCTCAAGACGGCCGCCGAGCTGAAGGGCAAGCGCGTGGCCGTCACCAAGGGCTCATACGCGCACCATCTGCTTTACGTGATCCTCAAGAACGCTGGATTGCAGTTCTCCGACATCAAGCTCGTGCACCTGCCCCCAGCGGACTTGGTCAGCGCCTTCCTTCGAGGCGACGTCGACGCCGCCTCGACATGGGAACCCTATCTCAGCAAGCTGACCGAGAGCGGTGCCCGTATTCTCGCCGACGGAACCGGCATCAAAAAGGGCGAGCTGGTCATCATCGCAGTCGACGAATACGCGAAGAAGAATCCCCAGCTCGTCGAGAAGGTCCTTCGCATCTATCAACGGGGGTATGAATACATCAAGGCCAATGCGAAAGAGGCCGCCGAGCTGATTGCGCCGGAGGTCAAGCTCACGCCCGCTCAGCTCGGCCCCGTCCTCGCCAAGCTGGACTTCAGTCCGGTAATCCGACCCGAGCATGTGGACGAGCTGAGAAAGACCGAGGAGTTCCTGCGCACTCACGAACTGACCAAAAATCCCGTGGACGTCGACGCCTTCGTCGATGCCCGGTATCTCAAGTCGGCCGGACTAAAGTAATGGCGGCGCCCTTTCACCTCGTGCTCGTCAACCCCGCGTTCTTCGACGGGGACGAGTTTCGCAACCGATTCGAGGCGTACCTCGAGTGGATCAAGGGGGGCAACCTGTACGTGGCCCCCTTCGAGCCGCCCCTCGGGCTGGCATACCTGGCGGCCGCCCTCAAAGCCGTCGGACACCGCGTGACCCTGCTCGACATGCAGGGTTCGATCATGGATGCGGAGGCGCTGGCCAAGCAGCTCGTCGAGCTGGCGCCCGATCTCGTCGGGGTGACCGCGATGACGACGACCTTGCCCGATGCCGTGAAGGTGGCCCGAACCGCACACCGGGTCCTGCCGGACGTCCGGGTGGTGTTAGGGGGAGTTCACCCGACGCTCGATCCCGACTCGGCGTTGGCTGATGCCAGCGTGGACTTCGTGATCCGTGGCGAGGGTGAAGCCGCGCTTCCACAGCTCATCGAGGCGCTGCAGGGAAAGCGCCCCATGGCTCAGGTGGATGGACTTTGCTACCGGGGCGAGGGCCGCACGCAGATCAAGTCTAAGGCACCCCCCATCTCGGACTTGGACAGTTTGCCCATGGCCGACTACGACGCCTTTCCAGTCGGGCGCTACATCGAGCACAACGCCTATCTGCGGGGAATGCGCGGCATCTCCATGCTGATGTCCCGTGGCTGCCCTTATCAGTGCACCTTCTGCGCGGTCCACGAGACGATGGGGCGCAAGTGGCGCCCGCGCTCGGCCCGCAAGATCATCGAACAGATCGAAGATCTACGCGACCGCCACCAGATCCAGGGCGTGTGGTTCAAGGACAGCATCTTCAACCTGAACCGCACCTGGGTCGAGGAGTTCTGCCAACTCATGATCGAGCGCAAGGTCGGCGTCACGTTCCAGGCGCTGACCCGCGTCGACCTTATCCGCGAAGACGAGCTGAAGCTGCTCAAGCAAGCCGGCCTGACGCAGCTCGATCTCGGCATCGAAGCCGGCTCGGTCAAGACCCTGCAGCGCCTCAAGAAGGGCATCACGCCCGACCGCATTCGTGACCAGGTCGCCCTGGCCAAGCGCTACGTCAAGGTCTTCGGGTTCTTCATGATCGGCATCCCCGGCGAAACCGAGGACGATATCCGCGAGACCTTCGCTCTCGCAAAGGACATCCAGCTGGACCGATGGACGTGGAGCATCTACAGCCCACTGCCAGGGTCGGCGCTGTTCGAGGACTTGGTCCGGGACGGCGTGGTGAAGCCGGGTGAGCTGCAATACGACCGCATTCACTTCACCGACGCGTACGAGGGCGTCTGCCAGGTGGCCCCGCAGCGTCTGAAAGAGCTGTACCGCGAAATCAACGACTACTTCTGCCAACGCGCGCCGGTCGCGCAGGCAGGCTGACAGGAGCCCCCCATGAGCGTCCCATTGACTCCCGAGATCATTTCGCTGCTCCAGGATCCGAGCACGGTCAAGGTTCTCACCACCGTCGATGGCGACGGCGTTCCACACACCGTGTTCAAAGGTTCGTTGCGCGCCGATGAATCGGGAAACCTCCAACTGCTCGAGCTCATCGAGAGCTCGCGAACGAATCGCAATCTGGTACGCAGCATCTGGTACAACCGCCCAGTCTCCGTCTTCCTCAAGGGGAAAGACTCCCGCTGCTTTCAAATCAAGGGCGTTCCCATCAAGACCCACGTGTCAGGCCCGGTCTTCCAGAAGCACTACGTGGCGATCCGCGAGCGGTTGGGCGATGTCGACCTGGCAGGGGTGTGGATCATCAGGCCCGACGAGATCATCGATGAGACGCCGGGCGTCCGACGCAAAGAGGAAGACGCGGCTCACCCGGTCTTCGTCCATCTAGATCGCTTGGTGTCGAACTAGCCCATGCCCCCTGACGTAGCCCGCGCAGCCTTGGCGCCCGAGATTGCCCCGACGTCGACGCCGCAGCCTGCCTCGCTCCGGCATCCCGAGAAGACCAGCAATCTCCTGGAGCAGGGCCGGCGGCACTCCACGAAGCTATTCCAGTACTTCCTCCTGCCCGCCGCCACGGTGGTCCTATGGGAGGCTCTGTGCCGGGCCAATCTGATTCGCGTGATCGCGCTGCCCGCCCCGAGCACGGTGGCGGCAACGCTGTGGTCGTTGTGTGCCTCGGGACAAATGTTCCTGCACATCGGGGTCAGTCTCTTGCGGGTGCTGGAAGGGTTTGCCTGCGCCACAGCGCTGGGCCTTGTCCTTGGCGTTGGGGTCGGGGTCTCGACGACCTTCGCGCGCATGACCGACCTCATGATTCAGATCATGCGGCCCATCCCCCCGATCGCGTGGATCCCGCTCGCCATTCTCTGGTTCGGCATCGGCGAAGCTTCGAAGGTCTACATCATATTCCTGGGTGCGCTCTTTCCCATCATCGTCGGCGCTGTGGACGGCATTCGTCACACGGATCGCCGGCACCTCGAGGTCGCGCGTGTGCTGGCGGCCTCCCGTCCGAAGCTCATCCGCAAGGTGATCTTGCCGGGAGCCATGCCGACGATCCTCACCGGCGTTCGCATCGGCCTGGCCAACGCCTGGGTTTGCGTCGTGGCCGCCGAGCTCATCGCAGCGGAGCGCGGCGTAGGCTACATTATCGTGGACGGGCGCGAGATGTCTCGTCCTGACCTCGTCATCGCGGGCATGATCTCCATCGGTCTCATAGGCAAATTGATGGATGTTCTCCTGCGCCGGCTGGAACGACGACTGCTGCCATGGCGAGAGGGCAACGCGTGACGAAGGATGAGAGGACTGCGCTATCGAAAGGCCGCCGTCAGGCCGCCGCTCCCGCGACTGTCGCCTCTGGCACCTCCACCAAGCGTCCGGTCTCTACCTGGTAGATGTACCCGTAGATGGGAATGTGCTTGGGTACCAGCGGGTGAGAACGAAGTCTTTGAACATCTTCGAGCACACTCTGTGACTGATTCTCGATCGCGAGCCAGTCGACGTAGTTGCCTTCTCGCGACCCCGGCCCCTTCCCCGAGTCCTTCCAAGCCCCCCCCTCGTACGACGCCGTCTTCAGGCTACTGGACAACAACCCCCGGATGACCTGATCGGAAAACAACTCCATTCCACAATTGGAATGGTGGACGACGAACCACTCGCGGGTTCCAAGCAGCTTGTAGGAAATCACGAGCGAGCGAATTGCGTCGTCGCTCGCTCGTCCGCCAGCGTTTCGAATCACGTGTGCATCCCCCTCTCGAAGCCCAGCCAACTTGGCCGGATCGATACGTGCATCCATGCACGTCAAGATCGCGAATCCTCGGGCCGGAGGTAGCGCGAGCTTGCCTTTTTCGCCAAAGCTTGCCGCGTATGCAGCGTTTGCTTGAAGAACCTCGTCTCGAATCTGACTCATGTGAACTCCCTTCGATGCCGCCATGGACGCCTCGTTCGGTATAGCGGACATTTGTCTAGTATCAAGTCTTGGCGTGGCGACTGTAGCTGCAGTGGCAAGAGTGGGACGACAACGTTTCAGCTGCTATCTTTTGGACCGATGGTCCGGTCATTCGCCCGCGAAGGTGGAGAAGATGTACGGGAAGAGAGTCGGCCAGTCGATGGCGCGCCACTCGACCGAGGACCTTCCGCACACCACTTGCACGTCATGGCCAAGCCAGTCGGGCCGATCTGCAACCTGCAATGCTCCTACTGTTTCTACCTCGACAAGGAACGCCTCTACCCGTCCCCGCACACTTTCAAGATGTCGGAGGAAGTCCTGTCGCAGTACATCCGCCAATATATAGACTCACAACCGGGCCCCGAGGTGAGCTTCGCCTGGCAGGGTGGAGAGCCGACGTTGCTGGGAACGGCCTATTTTCGGCGAATCGTGGAGCTGCAGCGCGAATTCGGAGCCGGACGTACCGTCACCAATTCCTTGCAGACCAACGGGACGTTGCTTGACGACGAGTGGTGCCAGTTCCTTGGCGACGAGCACTTCCTCGTCGGTATCAGTGTCGACGGTCCCCGCGAGCTGCACGATCGCTATCGCGTGGACCGGAAGCAACAACCGACCTTCGACAGGGTCATGCGCGGCATCGAGCTGCTGAAGCGCCACCAAGTTGCGTTCAACACGCTCACCGTGGTGCATCGGGAGAACGCTCGCCAGCCTCTCGATGTGTATCGCTTCCTCAAGGGAATCGGTGCCCAGCACATGCAGTTCATCCCGCTCGTGGAGAGGACAGGCGAAAGCGGGCAACTATCCGCGCCGCCCATGGCCGACGAGCCTGCCGCCTCCGTCACGCCATGGAGCGTCCTGCCTCGCGACTACGGTGACTTTCTCGTCACCGTCTTCAACGAATGGGTGCAGCGTGACGTCGGCCAGATCTTCGTCCAGACCTTCGAAGTGGCGCTCGGGAACTGGATGGGGCTGGGCTCGAGCCTCTGTATCTTCGCCGAAACATGTGGTCACGCCGTCGCGCTGGAGCATAACGGCGACGTCTATTCGTGCGACCACTACGTGTTTCCTCGCTACAAGCTCGGCAACGTGCTCGAGGACAGCCTCCACGCGCTCGCGTCCCTCCCCGAGCAGAAGCGCTTCGGCGACGCCAAGCGAGACACGCTGCCGGGCTACTGTCGCACGTGCGAGGTGCGCTTCGCCTGCAACGGTGAATGTCCGAGAAATCGCTTCTTGCACACGCCCGACGGCCAGCCAGGCTTGAATTACCTGTGCGAAGGCTACCGCCACTTCTTCCGCACCATCGACCCCGCGATGAAGGAATTGGCCAAGCTCCTGCGCTCCGGGCGGCCGGCAGCCGAGATCATGCATCCCCCGAAGGCCGCACCATCCCCACGCCTCACGGCATCGCCGAGTGGCATCGCCCGCAATGCGGCCTGCCCCTGCGGCAGCGGCCGCAAATTCAAGCGATGCCACGGGCGGAGCGCCTAGACTAGGCGTCGCTGGCCTGAACGACGGACACCACCGACAGCGGGACAGGGCCGTCGAAGGTCATCTCGATGATGCCCTTTGTGGCCAGGGCCTTCACGTGTTCGAGCAGGCGTGGGTTCGGTCGGCCCTCTTTCACCGGGAAGAATTCGACCTGCTTGCGCGCTAGCTCGTCGACCTTCCGGTATGTCCTCTTCAGCGCCTCTCTCGCCGCCGGCACGTTCGACCAGTGTGGCAATAGCAGCAAAAGCTTCCCGCCCTTTTTGAGGTAGGGCTTGGCCTCGACGATCGAGCGAATCACCAACCGCGATCCGTCGTCCCCGCCGTCGGTGGCGATCTGCATCCCCACGGACAGTCCCCAGTCGTCGCCTTGCAGATACGGCACCGCGGGCGGATGAACAGTAATAAAGTCGAAGCTCTCCTTGGCAAGTCCGTCGTACAGACTGGCGTTGACCACGGAAACCGCGACGTGATTCCGTCGGGCGTTTCGACGAGCAGCCTCGAGGGCGGCCTCGTTGATGTCGGATACCCCCACCTGACTTTCGGCGACGTACTTGGCCACGGCAATTCCGACGACGCCGCTTCCCGTGCAGGCATCGAGCACGTGCGCGCCCCTGGGGATCACTTTTACCGCATGCTCTGCCAACAACAAGCTTGCGGGTTTGGGGGCATATACATTCTCGTCGTCGGTCTCGAACTCCAGGTCGCGCCAGACTATCGGCCCGATTTGGCTCATGGCGATGGCTCCTTGGTCTGCGGTGGTGGTTGAAAGCGCTCGCGCAGCCCCTCGGGAACTGGTGGAAAGGTCTTGAGGCTTTCCTGGAATTCGCGAACGACTTTGAGACAGCTGACGATGGCCCAGCTGTTACGCAGGGTCTCCTCGGGGTACTCTTCCTTGGGATCGGTGGTCAGATTGAAGAGCTTGGGGAGCGTGAGCTTGCTGGGCGTCCCAAACCAGTCGCGCGTCTCTTCGTAGAACGAAAGTTTCCAGTTGCGCCACTTGACCGCTTCAAGACGCTCGCCCACAAACGCAAGGACGGCCTCGCGATTGGAGTGTCGTCGTCGTCCGGTCAGGAAGTCGGACTGGTCGACACCATCGACGGCTCGGTCGTTCGGGACTGCCACACCGGCAAGAGCGGCAAACGTCGTGAAGGTGTCCACCTGGTGGACGATTTCGTTGCTAACCCCGCCAGTCGGAATCCGCTTCGGCCAGCGGATTAGGAAGGGCACGCGAAGCGATCCCTCCATGTGTGTGAAGTAGTATCCCCGCCATGGGCCCGACGATCCCTGCCACGGGTAGGTGGCTTCGGGGCCGTTGTCGCTGGTGAACACGACGATGGTGCTGTCGCGAATGCCAAGCTCGTCGATCGCGTCCAGAATCTCGCCCAGGTGATGATCGGTTTCGACGACGGAGTCCGCAAAGTCCCCGTTGCCCGTGCGACCCGCGAACTGCGGATGCGGCAGCGTCGGCAAGTGCACCTGGGTCAGGGGAACATAGGCGTAAAACGGCTTTCGGTCAGCCACGCTACGTCTCATGAAGTCGATCGTCCGCCGGGTTATGTCGGTGTCGAGCAGCCGGCGCTGTTCCAGATCGTAGAGCCGTACTTTCCTGCTCTTTTCGCCCTTGGTGCCTTCGAGGATGTGCTGAGGCTCGAGCCCGGACGCCTCGAAGCCGGGGTTTCCTGGCCAGAAGACCTCGTCCGTTGTTCGTGGAATGCCCCACCATTCGTCGAAGCCCTGGTCGTTGGGGAACCGGCCATCGATGCTGCCGAGGTGCCACTTGCCATAGTGGGCAGTCCTATAGCCCGCATCCGATAGCAGGCGGGCAAGCGTGATCTCCCACGGGTTGAGCCCCTGACTGGCCGGCTCGCCGACCGCCGGATTTCCGATAGGGACCGTGAGCGTCCCCGAACGATAGGCGTAACGTCCGGTCAGCGTCGCGGAACGGCTGGGCGTGCATTGAGCCTCGACGTTGAAGTTGGTCAGCCGCAGGCCTTCTTCGGCCAGCGCGTCTGCACGGGGTGTCGGTGCGCCACGGATGGCGCCACCGCCATAGCAACCGAGCTCGCCGTAACCGAGGTTGTCGGTGAGGATGTAGACGATGTTCGGTCTCTCTGTGGCGACCGACGTGCCTTGTGTTTCAGTCATGGGTTTACCTATGCTTGGTCGTCAAGCGTGGCCGACGGTCTCCTCGCGAAGCAGTGCCATGCAATTGCGCTTGAGGCGCATGAACTCAGGGCTCACCAAGACATCCTCGCTGCGAGGACGGGGCAACTCGACATCTAGAATACTCTTCAGTCGGCCCGGGCGACGGGTCAGCACGGCGATGCGCGAGCCCAAGAAGACGGCCTCGTCGATATCGTGGGTGACAAAGAGGATCGTCATCTTGAATTCGCTCCAGACGTCGAGGAGAAGCTCCTGCATCTTGAGTCGGGTCTGCGCGTCGAGAGAGCCAAACGGCTCGTCCATGAGCATCACGCTCGGCTGATTGACCAGCACGCGAGCGAGGCCGACCCGCTGCTGCATGCCCCCCGACAATTGCGTGGGATAGTGGTGGACGAACTCGGATAGGCCGACCTTGCCCAGGATCTCGTCGAGGATGGCCTGGCGTTTAGACCACGCCACCTTGCGCATGCGCAGGCCGAAATCCACGTTGTCGCGAACCGACTTCCACGGAAACAGCGTCGGCTGCTGGAAGACCACCCCTCGGTCAGAGCCGGGTCGGTCGACGACCGTGCCATCGACCAATAGGGTGCCGGCCCGTGGGGCCTGAAAGCCAGCGATGGTGCTGATGAGGCTGGACTTCCCGCAACCCGACGGCCCGAGAATGGCGAGAAACTCTCCCGCGTTCACGTGAAGAGATAGGCTCTCGAGCGCAACCACCGACTGGGCACCGGTGCCGAACACCAGGCTCACGTCCTTGAGATCGATGGTGCCCTGATTCATCGCGCATGCACCAGGTGGCGATGCCATGGCATGAGCACTCGGCCCAGCAGGCGCACCACGAAGCTCGATCCCATTCCCAGGATGCCGATCGCCAACATGCCAACGACGATGTCGGCGTAGTTTTGCAAGGTGTACGATTCCCACGTGAAATAGCCGACGCCGAAACGCCCCGAGATCATCTCCGCGGTCACCACCAGAAACCAGCTAATCCCCATTCCAATCGTCAGGCCCGTCACGATCGAGGGCAGGGCGCCCGGCAAGATCACCTCGGTGAAGATGTGCCACTGCCGTGCACCCAAGGTCTGGGCGGCATAGATGAGCCGTCGGTCCAGGTTTTCGACGCCGTGGATGGTGCTGAGAAGGATCGGGAACAGAGCACCCACGAGGCAAATGAAGATCATGCTTTGCTCCGGCGTGGGGAACATGAGAATCGCGAGGGGAATCCACGCGACGCCAGGGATGGGCCGGATGATTTCGAGCGGGGTCATCACGATGTCTGCCAACAGCCGTGAACGGCCAATGACCAGTCCCAAGGGAATGGCCATGGCAGCGGCAAGGGCGAAACCGGTCAACACCCGGCGCAGGCTGCTGAGCACGTGCTGTGGCGTCTTCGACGACCGCACGAATTCGAGTCCGGCTGCCAGGACGTCCGCAGGCGTGGGCACGAACGAGAAGCTCACGATGAACTTGAACTTATGAGTGGACGCCAGGTGCCAAAGCCCCAGAAACGCCAGCGCGGCCAATGCGCGGACGAGGGCGCGGCGCACAAGGGTGAGGTACGCTCGCGACGGTTCTCGCGATGGCGACACCACGATCGCGCTGTCGTCACCAGCGACGGAAGCCCCGTTCCAGCGTTCGGTGACCGACGCCTGGTTGGGTGCAGGCGGCACGGCTTGAAACGTCACCGATGCCCGCGCTTGTCTACGGTTTGCCAGCATCGGCGTAAGTCGAGAGCGAGCCCTTGTGCCCCTGCGCCCAGCGCTCTGCCTTTGCCTTCTCGAGGAACGCCGACACCTCCCCGCCCTCGCGGACGTACCAAGCCTTGTCGGCGAACAGCTTGAGGCCACTTTCTCGATCGTGCACGAAGACAACGCGTGCCTTCGACCCGCGCTTGCCCAATTGTTCTAGCGCCGCGAGGGTGTCGGCGATGCTCTTGTACAGACGCACCTTCTTCTCGCCCTGCACCCAAACTTCGCCCGCCAGCTTCGGATCCTTCACGGCCTTTCCGTTCACCTGGTCTTTCGCAGTGAACGATAACGGCGCATAATCCTTCAGCCGCGCGTCGTAGTCGTAGCCGAATTCGCGAGCGGCCTGACGAATGAACCTGTCGTCGACGAAAGTCGCCACGTCGACGTCGCGTTTGATCTTCTTCAGAACCTTCGCCGTCTGCGCCGCCTGACGGATGGCCGTGATGAACTCGGGCTTGAGCGTATAGTCGCGGGTCTGAATTCCCTGGGGCCCGTGAAATGCGTAGTACACCTCGGCCTCGATGCCGGTCCATTGTGCTAGCTTCTCGGCGTATCCTTCCACATCCTGCCGGAGCAATCGGTCCGCCTCCAGGGTCGCCTTCAGGTACGCAACCACGAGCTCCGGGTACTTCGCCGCGAAATCCGACCGAGTCTGAATCCCGTGCGTGGTCGTAACCCTGGTCGAGCTGCCGTCGAAGATCTTGCGGGCAAACCCTCTGAACGGAAACAACTCTCCGAAGGGAACGAAGTCGGCGTGCGCGTCGATCTGGCCAGAACGAAGCGCAGTTCCGGCTACCTCTGGGGTCTGGGTGATGATGGTGACGTCCTTGGCCGGATCCCAGCCCTGGTCGAGAATCGCCCGCAGCAACATGGCGTGAGCTGTGGACACGAAGGGAACCGAGATCGTCTTCCCCTTCAAATCAGCAAGCGACTGCGCCGGAGAGCTCGCCGGCACCAGGATCGCATTGCCCGCACCGCTGATGCCGCCGGAAAGAGTGGCGATGTAGATCGAGCGAACATCGCTACCCGACTCGAGAAAAGCCGTAGCTCCGATGACAGCGGGAAAATCCGCCATCTGCACGATATCGAGCTGGTTGTTTAGAAACTTGGTGTTGAGCTGGCCGCCGGTTGGCTGACTCTCCCACTGAATGTCGTAAGTGACGTCCCTGTACTTCCCGTCGTGCGGGAGGAACTTGTCGAGGAGCTTCAGCTCTCGAACCAAGGGACCGCCGGTAGCGCAATTGATGGTCGTGTCTTGGGTGCCGATCGCGATACGCACACGTTCGCCTGCCGAAGCCTGCGATTCGGACAACACGGCGACTGCAGCGAACAAAAGGATCAAAGCGAGCCTGCGGCTCCGTTCGCAGCCACCCCACCTTCGCCGAGCGACCAGGCGTTTCCTACTAGACATCTAGATTCTATACGAGACACATACTGGGCGTGCAAGAGCTATTTGTTGCCGTCGATGAGCGACACGCTCTGGCCCGTTCGCGCCAGTCGGGCGGCAAGAAAGCAGATATCCCCTCCTGCCGGTGCGCGTGCCCGCCTCCATAACTCACCGACCTCCAGCAGCACACACACCGGGCCTACCGTCCCTGCACAGGCTCGACGGCACCACACGACTTCGCGCTGGGGAAACATCGTCGCTGCATTGTCGTAATACACGACCTCATTGCACGACTGTTGAGCACAACTTAGGCTGGTGCCGTCATATTTGCTGGGCTTGCCGTCATAGATGACGGGCGCCTGCTTCAAGCACGTCCACGCGCGTGCTCCCTGCGCGTTCAGCCTCGCCGAATCACTTTGGAGGGGCACTGGTCTAGCCTTCAAAAACCATAAGCCACGCCTCCATGACCGAACAGGACCGTCGTTCTGTCGGTCGACGAGATAGCGGCCCACGAGCCATTCCGCCGACTGCCCCTCGACTTGGGGAGGCAAACAGGCGGTGGATCCAAACGCCGAGCAGCCAGCACATATGCTGGCCGTGCTATACCCCATAGGCTGGCCAGAGCCGTGCGATGCCCCGTCGACAGCCCTCAACCCCGGAGAATTCCCCAGATTTCCCGTGACCAGCGTTGACACCCTCTCGGCCCAACTATTGCATTACGGTCCCGAATTCAACTTCACGCTGGAGGGGCGACCTCGCCATGGCTCCGATCGGACTACAATTCTTGTCACTGCTGTTCTTCTCTTGGTCGCCACCACAGCCTTTGTCGCCGGCATCACCTGTCGAATGAGCACCTCGATGGGTTTGACAAAGCCGTGGCTGCTGACGCTGTTCCCGCCCCATGGCTCACGCTTTGGGCAGCTCGCCAAGACTGCCCTGCTCTTTTCCAGCAACGCCAGATCGGCCAGCTGATAGAACACTACAAAGACGCGATCATCGGGGGCAGTGTTCACGACATGGTTCCTGTGGGCCAGCAAAAGCGGACTAGTCCTGTCTTATTTGCTGGACAGCTGTCCTGCGCTAAGTATTGTACAGACGGAAGAACGTAAAAACCAAAGAAAGGAAGGCACGAAATGCGATTGGCACGTATTCTGATCGGAGCATGGCTGTTTCTGGGCGGCATCACCGCCTGCAGCGACCACAACCCAACGGTGTTCTTTGCAGCGGACGCCGGAGCTGACGGAAAAGCTGAAGCAGGGGCATCTCAGGACGGCGGTGGAAACCACGACGGCGGGACGGTCGAGGTTGCGAGCGACGGCGGAGGCTCCGCGGTGGAG
>Ga0302321_100000557_pt1 | contig 32429 bp, 23 predicted proteins | sample Fen_T0_1_FD_202505 | JGI IMG/M metagenome (GOLD analysis project Ga0302321, IMG submission 202505) | Peat permafrost microbial communities from Stordalen Mire near Abisko, Sweden - Fen_T0_1 | ecosystem: Environmental > Terrestrial > Soil > Wetlands > Permafrost | place: Sweden: Abisko... | reverse complement strand
GCCAAATCGGCCAGCACCTGGGCCTCGCCTCGCTCATCCCCAGCCCTGAATTTGGCTCGACTTAGCGACGACTGATAGGGCTCGAAGTCGTGCGAGCCGACCGCCACCACGTTTCGTCCCGCCTGCGCCAAACGCTCGAACAGGTTATCGCTCTCGCTGGCCGCGTGGTCGAAGTTTCCTCTCAACGCCAGCAGCGAGGATTCATCGTAGCCCGTAAGCAGCGCGCGCAGACAGAGGTAGGTCAATTGATCGCGACACGGGCTGACGTCGAGGCCTACGCCGCGGGCCGAAAGCGCGTTCAAAGTGGGCATCACGCCGGCATCACGGGCGACGCGATCGCTCAGCGAGTCGACGAACACGATCGTCAACCGCCTAGGCGTGCGAGGCGCGGCGCAGGGCACGTCGTGCGTGTCTGACGGCCGCCCCGATTCGGCGCGCGACAGCAGCACGAATACCAACGCCGCCAGCAGCTGCGCGCACAACAGCAGCCCATACTTCGCAAACCGGCGAGCCCCAGAAATCAGCACGCGCTCGCTATCGCAAGTGGCGTGCCCGATCGCGATTCGACGGCAAATCAGGGCTCTCAGGGCGGAAGAGCGGCAGTGCGCGCTATTCTCGGCGCAAGCGCAGCACAGTGCGTGTTGCAGGCGCGATACAGCGACGCAATACCGGCGCAACTCCCCGAACGGCGAAGCGCTCCGGATCGGGACGGAATTGGCATGTTTCGTCAGGCGAAACGCCGGACAATGGCTCTGATACTTCGAAGCCGCGCAAACTGAGCTAGCGCTTGCGTAAGACGATGATACCGTCCGCCCCGTGCACCCACTTCACGACATCCTGGTACCCGAGAGCCTCGAAGATTTCATCCCCGCCGTGATCGAGATCCCGCAGGGCTCGAAGCTCAAGTACGAACTGGACAAGCGGACCGGTCTGTTGATGCTGGATCGCGTCCTTTATTCATCGGTCCATTACCCTGCCAACTACGGCTTCGTCCCGCAGTCGCACGCTGACGATGGCGATCCGCTCGATATCTTGGTCTTGATGCAGGAGCCCGTGGTCCCGCTGACCATCGTCCGCGCGCGCCCGATCGGCGGCTTCTCCATGACCGATGACAAAGGCATCGACGACAAGATCGTCGCTGTCGCGGTCGACGACCCGGCCTTTTCGCATTTGCACGACGTCCATGAAATTCCGTCCCACATCACCATGGAGATCCAGCGCTTTTTCGAGGACTACAAGGCTTTGGAGAACAAGATGAGCGTGGTCGAAGGCATGTACGGCCGTGGCCGCGCGCTGGAAGTGGTGCGTGCAGCGCTGGCCGCGTACCGTTCCGCCAGCGCTTGGAGCAAAGGTTGAACCTGAACTGAGTGGCCCAGGCGAGCCTTGGCCAGCCGAGCAGAGTCGAGGACTGACAGCGAGGCCCGTCAGCGTGGGCCCGTGCGCTCTTATTTCTGCTAAGTTCGCGCCCCCATGCGTGACGAGAAGAGCGACGCCAACGAGAAGAGCGACGAGAAGGCCGAACTAGGCAAGGGCTACGAGCCGGCCGAGGTCGAACCCAAGTGGTACGCATTTTGGCTCGAACACGGCGTGTTCAGCGCCAGCGACGACCCCGCGGACAAACGCAAGCCGTACACGATCACTCTGCCCCCGCCGAACGTCACGGGGTCGCTGCACATGGGGCACGCCCTTGGCGACACGATTGAGGATGTGCTCATCCGGCACAAGCGGATGCAGGGCTACAACACCCTCTGGCAGCCAGGCATCGACCACGCCGGCATCGCTACGCAACTCGTGGTCGAACGGCAGCTGGCGCGCGAGGGCAAGACCCGGCATGACCTCGGGCGCGCCAAGTTCGTGGAGCGTGTTTGGGAGTGGAAAGCTCAAAGTGGCGGACGCATCGCCGAGCAAATGAAAGTGCTCGGCTGTTCGGCTGACTGGCCGCGCTCCAAGTTCACCATGGACCCGGAGCTGCAGCGCTCGGTGCGTGAAGCGTTCGTGCGGCTGCACGGCGAGGGCCTGATTTATCGCGCCACGCGCTTGATCAACTGGTGCACCAGCTGCCGTACCGCGCTCAGCGACGTCGAAGTCGAGAACGAAGAAGCCAACGGCGAGTTGTACGAGTTCGCCTACCCCGTGATCGACGCAGATCCCGCGGCCGGCGCGGCCGAGCTCGTGGTCGCCACGACGCGGCCTGAAACGATGCTCGGGGACACGGCGGTTGCGGTGCATCCGGACGACCCTCGCTACAAGCACCTGCATGGCAAGAAGCTGAAGCATCCCTTCGTGAACCGCGAGGTGCCGATCATCACGGATGCCATCTTGGTCGACATGGCGTTCGGCACGGGCGCCGTGAAAGTGACGCCCGGTCATGACTTCAACGACTTTGCCACCGGCAAGCGCCAACAGCTGGAAGAGATCAACATCCTGAACTTGGACGGCACGCTCAACGAGCGCTGCGCGCAGTTTCAAGGCCTGAACGTGAAACAGGCGCGCGGCGCCGTGAAGAAGGCCATCGCCGAGGCAGGTCTCGAACGCGGCACGAAAGCGCACAAGCTGCAGCTACCGCGCTGCACCCGCTCGAACACCGTAGTCGAACCGATCATCTCCACACAGTGGTTCGTGGACATGAAACCACTCGCGGAACCCGCGTTGGCTGCCGTGCGCGAAAAGCGCACCGAGATCATCCCGGCCGAATGGGAGAAGACCTACGAGCACTTCCTGAATAACATTCAGGACTGGTGCATCTCGCGGCAGCTCTGGTGGGGTCACCAGATCCCAGCCTTCCACTGTGGTGATTGTGGGCACATCACCGTTACCCGCGAGGACCGGCCGAGCGCGTGCGAGAAGTGCCAGAAGTCGAACCTCACCCAAGATCCGGACGTGCTCGACACCTGGTTCTCGAGCGCACTGTGGCCCTTCTCGACCCTGGGCTGGCCGGACAAGACTCCCGCGCTCGAACGCTTCTATCCAACCAGCGATCTGGAGACGGGCTACGATATCCTGTTCTTCTGGGTCGCCCGCATGATGATGATGGGGCTGCATTTCATGGGCGAGGTGCCGTTTCGGCGCGTCCTGCTGCACGGCATGGTGGTCGACGAAACGGGCGATAAAATGGGCAAGCTGAAGGGCAACACGCTCGATCCGCTGGACCTGATTTATGGCGCGGAGTTCTCCGCAATCGTGCAAAAAACCATGCCCGATGCGCCCGTCGACGAAGCCCTCGCGAAATTTCGCAAGGCGTACCCGTCGTCTGCCCAAATGGGCAAAGGTTTCTCGGCCAGCGGCGCGGACGCCCTGCGTTTCACATTGTGCAGTTATTCACCGCAAGCCAAGCGCATCGCGCTCTCACCCGCGCGCGTCGACGGCTATCGCAAGTTCTGCAACAAGATCTACAACGCTACTCGCTTCTCGCTCACTTACCTCGAAGGGCAGAGCGTCCCCGCAGAAGGGGCGACGCCAGCGCCAAAGCTGCTGGTCAATCGCTGGATCCTTTCGCGGCTCTCCGCGGCAGTGGAAGCCAGCACGCAAGGCATCGACTCGTATCGGCTCGACGACGGCTCGAGCGCGCTCTACCACTTCTTCTGGGACGAATTCTGCGCTTGGTTCGTGGAGATGACCAAGCCGGTGTTCTTGCACGGAACCGAGCCAGAAAAGGCAGAAACCCGCCAGGTCCTGGCCCACGCATTGGAAGCCGCGCTGCGCGGCCTCCACCCCTATGCGCCGTTCATCACCGAAGATCTGTGGCAGCGCATTCCGCGGCCTGCCTCGCGCCCGGTCTCGATCGCGCTCGCGCCATACCCGACCGCTGCCGACGGCCGCGTCGATGCAGCCGCCGAGCGAGACATGAATGCGGTGATGGCCGTGATTGGCGCAGCGCGCGCGGTGCGCAGTGAGCACGACATCAAGCCGGGCGACGCGGTCAAGGTCGAGCTCCGCTCGCCTGACGCGGCACTGCGTACCTTGCTCGAAGAGCAAAGTCGCTTCATCGCCTTCCTAGTTCGTACCGCCGGCGCTCCGGCGGTGCTGAACGCGGGCGGCGAACGCCCGATGGGTGCCGTGCTAACGGTCGCGGGCGAAGTCGACGTGCTCGTTCACTTGCGCGGTTTGGTTGCTCCGGAGCATGAGAAAGAGCGAGTCGAACGCAAGCTGAAGAAGATCCAAAAGGATCTCGAAGTGATGGAAAAACGCCTGACAAACGCCAACTTCCTCAAAAATGCGCCACCGGAGGTCGTGAGCGAGGCCAACGCGCAGAAGCAGGCGCTCGAGCGCGAGCAAGTGAATCTGACCGACAGCCTGAAGTGGGTCGATGAACTGAAAGTCTGACGACCCTCATTCGACCGAAAATTTCGGCAGCCCAATAGCCAGTGCGCTCGGGTCGAACATGATCAAAGGCTCCAAGCCTTTTTCGATGCTGAAGCGGAAACCCGCGTCGAAGGAGCCGCTGGGCAACGCGCCGCGCGTCAGCACGATGCTTGCCTGCGGTCCGACGCGCGCATCGAGACCGCGCCGTGCGTGACGGCGAAGGGCCTGTGCCTCCATGCAGATCTTGCGCTTCTTCTTCGCGCACTCGGCCTCCTGCTCGAGCGCGTCGAACTCGCTCTTCCACAACTCGAACCAAACCGCCGCTGCTTCCCCGTGCACGGAGGCGGCGAGCGCGGCAAACCCCGCGCGCAATTGGGGCAAAGTCGATGCTTTGGCGCCACGCGCATCCAGCACCATCTCGTAGCCACGGATCAGCGCCAGCAAGTCGCGCGCGCGGCTCAATTCCTCGGGCAGTTCGGCAGTTGCCGCGCCGGCCAGGATCTTGGTCGCTTGCTCGAAGCGCTGCCCATGGGCAAGCGCACCCGAAGCGTCGAGCACCGCCCGTAGGGCCAGCTCCGGCGGAATGTTGTCGCTCAGGAGCTGTCCCGAGACGCGCGACAAAAGTTGATACGAACGCTCGGACGCGTCGACTAGCGCGCCCACCTCGCTGACTCCGAGCACGAGCCGCGCGCGTTCCAAGGGCCCGCCCAGGCCTTCAGCCATGATCGTCGCAAGCGCACTCCTGGCCGCCTCCAGGCGCTCGTGAGAGCCACTGCTGGCGGTCAGCCAGACTTCCAGCGCGGCGCGCGGAAGATACAAGCCGGGAGCCGTGCTCTGGATCGGCAGAGCATCGAGCAAGGGCGAGACGTCCCATTGGTGCGCGAGCACGGCTGCCACCGCCAGCACTCCCGCCTGCGCAAAGCGACTCGTGTCCTTGCGGGCGAGGCTCAGCGCGTGCCCGCTGAGAGCCTCTGCGTCCTCCTTGGTCCATAAGCCGGCAGCGCGCGGCGACGAAGGCCCGTGCACCGTTTCCAAAAACAGCGCCAGGCCCGCCATTTGGGGAGCAACCAACGAGATCTGCGCGAGCTTGTCGCGCAGCAGCGCTACCCGCGCTGCGCTGCCCTCGGCGCGCAGCGCACCCTGAGCCAGCTCGGACGCGGTCTCGTGCACCCACGGGATCACGTGCGCGAGCGCGGTGTAAACCTCAACGGCTTCGTCGTCGCGTGCCGCACCGGTCTGCCAAGCGGCCTCGAGTACCGCGCGAGCGCGTTCGACGCCTTCGCTCGCATGGAAGGCCACTGCGCACAGCGCGCTGCCACCGACGTCCGGCGGTAGATCTGGGCAGGACGGATTGTCGATCATGGTCTCGGCTAGGGCAGCTGCGAAATCGAGACGCGTGTGCGCTAGATTCATCTCGCTTTCGAGCAAAGCGCGCGCCTGATCGACTCGTCCCAAATGCAACCAGGCGCGCGCGCGCAGCAGCTTGGTCGAACTATCTGCCGGCGCACCGGGAGCGTTTGCCACGCGCGCCATCTCGATCAGAAGTCGCGTGGCCGCCAGGGTCGCGGCTGCTGGCGGTCGCTTGTCTGCCTGTGCTTCGAGCAGCTCCTTCGAGGCGCGCTCGGCGTCGCCCGAACGCGCCAATTCAGCGGCAAATTCCAAACGGTTTTCGGCGTTCGGTTCGACGCTGGAGAGCAGCTCGCGCGAGCCCAGCACGAGATCCCGACGATCCACCGCCAGTGCGGCACGCGCCACCAGGCGGCTAGCCAGGGCCGTGCCTTTACCCGGCAGTGCGACGTCCGCGGCGCGATCGCGCAGGAAGTCGAGCGCGGCCCGCCTCGTCAACTCGCGCACGATCGAAACGCGCGCCGAGTCCGGAGTACCGGCGGCGGTGTCATGCTCGATGCCCAAGATCCCGGCCAGCTCTTGGCTGCCTGCCGAGGTCGTGCAAAGCGCGTACAGCGCGCGCGCTGAAGTCCCACCCGACGCGAGATGCAAGAGCGGCAGACTCTCGACCAAGGCGCCATCGTCTCTCTGCACCGCGAGCTTGCGCTCGGCATCCAGCTCGGAAAAACGCGCCTGCAGGCGTGACTGCGCGCTAGGCGGCAGCGCGGTCAGCACTGGCGCGGGGCGCGGGATCGAGCGCAGCGCTTGCGCCAAGCGCTCGCCGGGCCCTGGTGCCGGTGCCGCCGCTACCGGTCTTGACGCAGGAATCACCGGGGCCGCTGCGGGCGTACAGCCTAGTGCCAGGAGCGGGGCGAGCAGTGAGAGGCGCATCAGAACCGAAATTGGCCCAGGAAGCTCAGCTCACGCCAGTCGAGTCGGTTGTCAAACGGCAGATCACGGTGGAAGTTGTCAGCCAGGCCGGCGCCCGTCTTGCCGAGGGCATTGGGGAAACGCAACATACCGCCGATGTGAATGCCGTGCGCGACCGTAAACAGCACGCCGCCTTCGAGCGGGATGGTGAAGTGATCGCCGAAGTTTTGCAGTGGGCCATCGAGGCCTGTGCCGACGAAGGGCGCGATGATGTGGGTGACTTGAAAGTAAAGCCAGAGCGGTACGTGCAGCGCGTCCCCATTGCCGATGTCCCGGTGGTTGACGCCGAAGTAGAGGCTCGGATCGTAAACCAACGCCACCTTTTCCGAGAAGTTGGCGCGACCGAGGATGCCGGCTTGCACACCCACGAACAGATCCGGGCTCAACTGATGAAAGGGCACCCCGGCGTGCAAGTCGACCTCGAAGTTGCGCCCGCCGCCCAGGAAAATCACCGAGCCGAAGCCGACATCGTTGTACGTGTCGCGGAATTTTGGGTCGGGACTGCCGCTATTGAGACGCAAGCCGTGCTCGTGCGTGATGCCGATCATCACCTTGTTGCTGACACCCCAGAAGAAGTTGACTGGAAACTCCACCGGCTTGAAGGCGGAGTTTCTCGACATGTTCATACGCATCAGCTCTGGACGCGCCGGGCTGCCGGTGAGCTCGAAGTCGCCTTTGGGCAGCAAGAAGCTTTGGCGCGTCCATTCTTGAGCCTGGGCCGCGCGCGGCGCGACACCGAGTGCGAGCAATAAAGCGAGACCGGCCGTCTTGATTTTGTTCACTGCGCGAGGAGGCTACCACTAGACCCGCTCGACCTGGCAATCCTCAACCGGGGCTGAACATGATCGGGTAGCTCACTGTCACGATGCCGGCCTCGGGCGTCGGGAAGGACAAGCCGTAGAAAGCAGATACGACGCACGACACGACGCCGCTATCCGGAATGTCGCTGCCGCCGTTCTGCACATTGGCCACACTGCCTTCGCGACCGATCACGAAGCGCGCGGTTACCCGCCCCGTGAGATTCGGATTGGTGCTCAGTCCATTCTCGTAACACTGACGAAATCGGCCGTAATTTTGGCGCACGATGCGCTGCACGACCTCGGGCGGCAAATGTCCATTCACGGTACCAACCCCGGGACGAATGCTCGGCGCTTTGCTGGCGTGGCCAGGCCCGCCGATGCCGGCGCCATGAGCGAAGCGCCCATCGCCACAATTGGCACCCCTGCAATTGCCTAGGCCCGTCAAGCCGATGCTGTCGCCGATGCCGCCGATGCCGACGCCAACGCCGTGTCCGCCGCCGCCGTTGTCGGTGCCGCTCAAGCGCAGGCCTCCGAAGCCGCCGGACTCGCCGGGATCACCGAACATGCCGCCGTCTGCGTCGAAGCCGTCGTGACCCAACGCCGGGTCACGAATGAACGGCGAGCCACCGTCGGCGCTGGTCGACAACGTGCCGAGCAGCTCGATCATGCCAAAGCTCTTGGCCGCCGCAATCATTTGCGAGTGCGAGAGCTGCACTTCAGGGTTATCTCCGCGCACCGCAGCGCGGTGATTGCTGATCGGTGTGTTCAGCTTGCCCATCGCGCCTTCACGCCCGGCCGCAGCTTCGGCGGGTTTACCGGCCGCGCTCTCCTTGCTGCCGGCTTCGTCCGTGTTCGATTTTTGTTCGTCCAGTTCACGGGTCGCGCTCGCGCTCAGGTACTGCTTCATCAGTACTAGCCGGTCGTTGTCGAGACCTTCGTCATCGGTCAAGCCCATCGCTGGCATCCAAAACGCGAAGCTGCCGATCAACGCGGCGGCGGCGGCGAAGCTGAACCCGAATGCCGCGAGCACCGAGCGCTCCGCACTGGCTAAACCGGCGCGCGGCGTGGTCTTGCCTGCCGGCACATTGGCGATCCGAAATTTCAACTGGCCGAGTTCGAGTTCCACGACCGTTCCTGGCAGCAACGCCACGCTCGCGGCATGACTCGGCAGCGCATAGGGTTCGCTCGCACGCTTGACGCTGAGCTTGGCCGCTTGCGGAACGAGCACGTGCGGAGTGCCGCTTTGCACCTCGACCAAGCGTGCGGTCAGAGTGCCGAGCTCTTGCGCGGCAAGCTCGAAGTCCACATGGTCGGCGGCGGAGCTCTCGCCGATAGTGAAATTTTCACCCGCATCCAAGTGGCGCACGAACAAGATCGTCGAGCCCCAAAATCCCATCACTTCGACGGCTTCCAGCTCGGCGCGCTCGAACTCGCCCGGTTCGAGGACGGTGTGCCTGAGCAGCACGTGGGTCGGCGGGTCGGGCTCGCGCTGCTGAATCGGCTCTTCGGCGCTGACGAAGTCGAACGACGGCGCGGGACGGGAATGAAATGAACGAAACTCGGGCTGCACGTGTGCCATGAAAGATTCCTCCTGGTTCACGCGAACGAAGCGTGCGTGAGCGAGCGAGCTGCCCCGCAGTGGGCCTGCTCACTCACTCCTTGGCGAACTCTGACGAGAGGGTCGCCTTGGCAGCGTGTCGTTCGGTGTCGCCTAGACCGACAACCCCTCGTGCGCGGAAGTTCCCGAAAATCGCTCGACTGCCTGGCCGAGCCGCGCAAGCAGCAACTGGCGCTGGAAAACCAAGGTCTCGCGTTGCAACAATCCGTCGCGTCGCATCGCGAGCGACAAGCAGCGTGTCACACCTACATTCCCTCGCCCGCGCTACTCGAAAATGCCACGCGAAGCACCTCGAGTGCGAGGGAAAAAAACGGCCAGCCAGAAGCGAGCTGGTGGCGCCGCGACCCGCCCATCACTCGGAAAACCGTGTTACTCTTGAAAGCGAGGATCGAGAGTTTGTCCGAGGAAAAGCCGCCTGAAGAGTACCTCCTGTCGGACGACCCGGAGGATCGCACTGCAATCGTCAGTTTGACGGAGCTACGCAGCGCGCCGCGCAAGCAGTCGAAGGACCGGCATCTCTTGGTGCGAGTGAAAGGCGCTGAGCTCGGTCGGGTGTCGCGTCTGCCGCCCGAGCCCTTCCGTGTCGGTCGTAGCCAAGACTGCGAGCTGTGGTTGGGTGACGATGGCGTCAGCCGCAAGCACGCACGCATCTTCCAAGAAGCCACGGCCTACCTGATCGAAGACACGGAGTCGGCCAATGGCACGTTCGTGCAGGGCCAGCGCGTGTCGCGCCAACTGCTACGCGATGGCGACGTGATTCAGTTCGGGCCTACCGCGGTCTTCCGTTACACGGTCACCGACGAGAGTCAGGAAGCACTGCTCCAACAGTTGTACGACGCGAGCGTGACGGACGCGCTGACCAGCGCGCACAACCGCGAGCACTTCGACACGCAAATGCGCTCGGAGCTGTCCTACGCGCGTCGCCACAGGGTGGACGTATCGCTCGCCTTCTTCGACGTCGATCATTTCAAGAAAGTGAACGACACCTACGGGCATCAAGCTGGAGACGCGGTACTGGTGGGATTGGCCAACGCCATCCGCGGCATGATCCGCAACGAGGACGTGTTCGCACGCTACGGTGGTGAAGAATTCGCGTTGATCTTGCGGGGCATCGATGGCGCCGGAGCGCACACGGTGGGCGAACGCCTGCGCGAACGGATCGAGGCGATGCGGGTCGAGCACGAGGGCAAAGTGCTCTCGGTCACGGTCAGCGTCGGCTGCTCGTCCTTCACCGAGCTCGACGAAAAAACGCCCGAAGCGCTGGTGAGCACGGCCGATAAGCGGCTTTATACCGCCAAACGCGCGGGCCGAAATCGCGTCGTGTCGCAAGGCTGAACGCGATCCGCGTTTGCTACTTTGTGCGCGAAGCACTACCACTCTGCGCCGCGCATGCGGTCAGACGACGAAGCCCCGGTGGCAGCCTCAGCGGGCGCCGACACCACGCTCCAAGCCGTCCAGCATGCGTTGGACACGACTGACGACGATGGCGAGCTCGAGCGCTTGATCCCCAGCGGAAATCCGCTGCGTCCAAAGCGGCTGTGGTGGGCGTTCGCCGCGCTGGTACCGGTATTCTTCTTGATGGCCACGGACGGCCACTTTGGCTCGAGCGTGCCCGTATGCGCAGCCGGGCTCGTGATCGCTGCCTTCGCGCTACTCGATGCGCTGGGCACTTTCGACGACGCGCCCTCGATCTCCGAATCAGCCTCGCCCACCGTACCGAGTTTGCGTGCCGTCGCGCCTCGGCTCGCAGAGTTCGGCGGCGCGCTGATCGCGACCACGGTCGCACTCCGGCTCGCGGTGGCCGGGGTGTTGCCCAGGCCCGTGCTGAGTGCGGGCCTGCTGGTCACGTTCGGCCTGATCGCGATCGTGGTCACACTTTGCCGCCTGGCGGAGGCTTTGCGCATCTTCGCAGCAGAAGACACGCGCTGGTTTGCACGGCGCGGTTTTTGGTTGGTACTGCTGAACGTGCTCTTGTACGTGCCGCTACTGGGCAGCTACTCGCTGAGCGATCCGTGGGAAGTGCACTACGGCGAAGTCGCCCGTGAGATGCTCGCGCGCGACGATTGGATCTCGCTCTGGTGGGCACAAGACGGCTGGTTTTGGTCGAAGCCGGTCTTGGACTTCTGGCTGCAAGGCGTGAGCTTTTCGCTCACCGGTGTGCACTTCATGCCCGACCAGATGCTGGCCGCGGCAAGCTTTGGCCTATCGCCCGCGCCAGAGTGGGCCGCGCGCCTGCCGGTCTTCTTGCTCACGGTGGTCGCCAGCTACTTCTTGTACAAGGCAGTCGCGAAAGCCTTCGGCGGACGCGCGGGCTTCTTGGCTGGCCTGGTGCTCACGACCGCTCCGTATTGGTACCTGATTGCGCACCAAAGCATGACGGACATGCCGTACGTCGCGCCGCTCACCACGGCCCTCGCGTTGGTGGTGCTCGGCATGCGCACGGATTCCGAAGCGCTGGTTCAGAAGTTCGAGCTACGCGTCGGCGCGCGCGCGCTGCGCTTGTCGGCCTTTCATCTGCTGTTCGCCGGCATTCTGCTTTCGGTGTTGCCGCAGCTCGTGTACCTCCTGACGCGCAACGTCACGCTTCAGCTGCACACGCCGAATTTCGGCTTTCGCTGGCACTGGGATGAGTTCATGGCTGGCTCGGGCGGTGGCAACTGTGGACTACCCGGCAACGAAGCATGTCGTTGGGTGGAGCCGGTCAATCGCGTGTTCCAGCCGTTCGTGGGCGCTCTGGTTTGGGCGGGCGCACTCGGTTTGCTGCTCTATGTCAATCGCGGTGAACGCCGCACGCAGCGTTTGTACTTTCTCGGCGCCTGGTTTTTCACCGCTTTGTCGGCGCTCGGTAAGGGCGCACCGGGCCTGGTGCTGCCGATCGTGATCGCGCTGGTGGGCGTCGCGGCGGCGCGCCGTTACAAGGATTTCGCCCGTCTGGAATTGGTCGGGCTGTGCTTGATCTTCGCCTGCATGTGCTTGCCCTGGTACGTGCAAATGTATATGCGGCACGGCGCGCCCTTCACCGACCGCTTGCTGTTTCACGACATGTACAAGCGCGCCTTCGTGCACGTGCACGATACCAACACCGGCGACGACGTGAGCTTCCGCTACTACGTCTGGCAGCTCGGCTACGGACTATTTCCTTGGGTCGGCTTCGGCGCGGCGGGGCTCTTGTGGTGGCTGCGTTACGGAGCAGAAACCGACGACGCGCAGAGCGCAGTGCTGGCCTTCATGGCGCTCTGGTTCACGGTAGCGTTCGCGATGTTCACCATCACGCTGACCAAGTTCCACCACTATGCTCTGCCTACGGTCCCGCCGATCGCCGCCGTCACCGGCGTAATGCTCGATCGCGCGCTCGGCCCGGGCGCGGTTTCGCGCCCGAGGCAGGCGCTCGCCTATTTCTCGGGGCTATCCGTCAGCGGCGTACTCTTGGTCTACGGCGCGTTGCGCCTGTTCCCAGGCGCTTGGAACGGGCGCCTACTCGCGGGCGGTCATTTGCCAGCCAGCGCGCCGGTCTTGGGCTGTGCGCTGCTCGCGGGCGGCCTCTTGCTGGCGCTTTACACGCAGCGGAAGTTCGGACAAGCGCCAAGCACCGAGGACGACACCTTCCTGGCCAAGTACGAGCGCGCGGTGCTCGCGCTGCTGGGCATCGCCGCGGTAATCCCGATCGTGCTCGTCGGCCGCGATTTGTCGACCACGGTGTTCAACGACATCGACGGGCAAGCGCGCCTGATGCACCTGTTCACGTACAACTATCGCCGGGCGTGGCCCAGCGATTCACTCAACTTCAACGCCATCCTGCGCGCGTTCACGATGGTTAGCGCCGTGCTGGCGCTGGGTTTTGCCTTGCCGAGCCTGCGGCGGCACGCGCTGGCGCTGTTCGCGGTGGTCGCAGTGCTGTGGACCGCCTGGGGACTCGACGTGTACCTGGTCAACGCCTCGCCCCATTGGGGCCAGCGCGAAACGATCCTCGCCTACTACGCTGCGCGCAAGGGCCCCGAAGAGCCCTTCGTGGCCTACCAGATGAACTGGAAGGGCGAGAATTTCTACACCGGCAACCGCCTGCCCGCGTTCGTCTCCAGCGGCGCCAAGTTCAAGAGCTGGATCGCCGAACAAAAGAAGAAGGGCACGAAAGTGATGTTCTTCACCACCGAGCACAGCCGCATCGCCGCACTCAAGAGCGAACTCGGACCGGTCAAGGACTTCAAGGTGCTGACGGATCGTGAACTGAACAACAAGTTCACGGTCGCCAGGGCACAGTTCTAGTGAATTGCGAGCGACCCGCGCTGCCACGGCTTGCCAGCGCGCACGCCTGATATTTTGTCGATGGTCACGCGCGGCGGCGCGCCACGGCGTAGCCTTCGGCGTCCAATTGCGGATGCGACGTCAGTGACGCCGAAGTGCAGCTGCGGCGCTCTCGGTGACCAACAACAAACAGCCGTGCCAACTCGACAGGGTTGAGGTTTTCGTCCCCCAGGGCCAGCCATGCAAGAGGTGAAGGCCGTGCGATCAGCGTTCCGGGACACCGCGGATCTTGTACGAACCCTGATGGTGAGGGAGCAAGTTCCTCCCGCGCTCTTCCGAACCACACTGGCTGACATCCCGCCGCAGGATCGCGACGCTTGGTTGGACCAGCTCTGGGACCTTCATGAGATCTCGTCATGTATCGGAGCACTCTGTTTGCGGGGCCCTCGACCTGAGTGCGCAAGAGGAGCGACGCGCCCGAACCGACTCTTCAGTAGCCGAGCGGTTGGCGATCTTGCCGACCAATCGGGGACCCTTTCGGATTTGCCAAAGGTAGTTGGAATTCAAACTACATTTTTCGTTTCTGGGCCACCTGGTTGCAACCGAGTACATAGGTGGCATGTCTGACCGGCGGAGTTGCCCGCCGGACGTTACCGGGTTTCCCCTTCGCGTTAGAACTGGGATAAAAAAGGCCACGCTTCAGAGGGCATCCAGGAGCTGCTCTTCCCGGCGTCGTTCGGCGACGGTGTGTGGCCTCCGTCGTAGGAACACCAGCGGACTGGGTAGCCCGCCGGGCAGCCCTTGTAATTCGTACAGATGTGTCCGCCGCTGGGCGCGGTCGGGAGATTCTCGATCGTACAGCCGTTCCACTTGGCAAACTTGTCGGTTTGGGTCGCTTGCGAGTTGCCGCTGATGTCCGAGAGGCCGAGCGAGCCGAGATAGGGGACCGGCTGACACGTCGTGGGATTGGTGAGGCCTCCGCCGGAGTGGCCAACGACCGCGCGGAACACGTTGGGGCGCGAGCAGGTGAGCGTCCACGCCATCGCGGCGCCTTGGCTGAAGCCCTCCAACTCGACGCGAGTCGTGTCGATACACAGATCGCCTTCGACGGCCTTCAGGATGTCGTCGACAAAGGTCGTATCGGTCGCCGCCCAGGTGCCGCCGGATGCGTCGGGCGCGATGAAGATCGTGCTGCCGTTCGAGAGGTCATACACGCCAAAGAAGCCAGGAGCGACGTCGGTCCCTTTGCCGCCCGCGCCGTGAAAACCCAGGATCAAGCGGTAGGGGTGCATATTGTCATAGCTCGGCGGCCAGCGCAGGTAGTACTGACGGCTCTTGCCGCCGCTGGTGAGCGTGTTGTAGCCGTTGTTCTTCAGCGTCGCAGTCTTGGTGCAACCGGCGCTCTGCACGGCAGCGCCGGTGCCGCCGCCTCCCGCCGCGCCCGCGCTTCCCCCGGAACCCGCACCACCCCTGCCCGAAGCTCCGCCTGCGGTGCTGGCACCGGCCGACCCGCCGCGCCCGCCCGAAGCGCTTGCACCGCCGAGACCCTTGCCGCCCGAGCCGCCCGAGCCGCCCGAGCCGCCCGTCTGCTGCGAGCCGCCGGTACCTGGGGCTGAGCCGCCCATGGAGAGCCCTCCCGCTGCGCCGGCCGAGGACAGCGTCCCGCCTGTGTTGGACGGAGCACCTGCGGCTGCTGGCGCGCCGCCGGCAGCCGAGCTGCCAGCCGCGGGCGCGCCGCCGGCAGCCGAGCGCCCGGCCGCGTTCGGGCTACCCGCAGCATTGCCGCTACCGCCATCGGACGCGCCACAGCCAAAGTGCCAGAGCCCAAGAGTCAGTGTGAGTACTTCGAATTGCCACTTGCGCATGGGTGTCTCCGTGGATTGCCGAGTTCATTCATCGTCTCGACAGCCACCACTATCGGCTCGGGGGGGGGAATTTTGCAGTCTGCGAACAATTGACTGACGCTGGTGACTCGCCCATCTGAATTGCGCTCAGGGCCCCCGATTTGTCACGAATACGTCCGCCTTGCTCGGGCGCAGGCTAATTTTTGATGGTCACGCGCGTCAGCGCGTTGCGGCGCAGCCTTCGGCGTCCAATTGCGGATGCGACGTCATCCGCTCGCTGGCTGATCGATCGCCAAGTAGCCCGGCATCGCCTCTATCCGCTCGATCCACGAGCGAATCGAGGCGTACGGTTCCAAACTGAAGCCGCCCTGCTCGGCACAGTGCGTGTAAGCGAACAGCGCAATGTCGGCGATGCTGTAATGGTCGCCCACCAAATACGTGTAGTCGTGCAGACGATCTTCTACGACCGCCAAGGCGCGGTTGCCATGGCGGTGCCAAGCCTCGAACTCTTCCGGCCGCGTAGCAACGGCATCGGGGAAGGTACGCCGAAAGCGAGCCCGGCCGATCACGGGAGCGACATGGCTCTGTTCGAAACAGAGCCATTCGAGCACGCGCGTTCGAGCTAGGCCTGGCGGCGGCAGAAAGCGAGTGCCCTCTGCCAAGTGCATGAGGATCGCGCTCGACTCATGCAGGCAGGTGCCGTCCGGCAGTTCCAGGGTGGGCACTTGCCCGATTGGGTTCTTGTACAAATACGAGCGCTGCTTGTTCTCACCCGCAATGATATCGATGGGCCGAGTTTCGAACTCGACGCCGAGCTGGCTGAGCAGCAGGCGGACCTTGTAGCAATTGCCCGAGAACAGGTAATCGTAAAGGATTGGTTTGCCGGTCATAGCTACGCCCGGCTTTCGTAATCGACCATGCGCACGCCGCGTTTGGCTTTTTCGGCCTCGGTGGCTGCTCGCAACCTTTCGTACAGGGCGACGACGTCGGTTTTGATTTCTCGGACGTGCAGCTCGGGCGTGGATTTGTCGAAGGTCTTGAGCAACAGGTTGCCGGTGCCCATCACGCGCTGACCAAACGGGCGGTCGACGGTGTAATCGGCGATTCGATACAGGTCGATTTGCTCGAGGCGCTTGGAGAGCACGCCAGTCTCGACGACGATCCGGCGGCTGGTCACACGGTACAGCTTCGAGGCGCGGTGCCACCAGCGCGGAAGCAGCCATAGGCCGAGCGTGATGATGGCGAGCAGCAGCACCGAGAGGCTGGGCACCAGCGCACGGCGGCCTTCGAAAAGCACGGCCTCGCCCGAGTGGTCGCTATCTGCGCCGGACACCACGACTGCCTCCGCGGTGCTCGGCCCGCTCACGCCTGGAGCAGTCGCTTGAGCTCTTCTTTGATGATCGTCTCGGCGAGCGTGGGCACGACTTCCCACACCACTTGCTCGACCACCTCACGCGACAGCGAAAGCACGGCTTCCACCTGCGCATTGCTCAAACCCAAACCGCCCAGCTTGCCGGCAAAATCCGCGGGCAACGCAGCAGGCGCGTTGGGCCCGGACTTGGCGGCGCTGGGCGCGGCAGCTACCGGTGGAGTCGCCGCGGCAACCGGCGATGGCGCGAGCTCGATGGCAGGCGCGCTGGTGATGGTCGGTCGCAGATTGGCGACAGGCTGCACGGGCGCGACTTGTGCGGGTGCAGGCGACGCCGGAATGATCGGACTCGGAGTCGATCCGTAAGCCAAGGTCTGAACCCGCGGGCGGCCCACTCCGACGTCGGCCAACTTCGTGCTGGCCGATGGCATGACGACCGGCGCGGGCGCGGCCGCCGTCATGATGGGCGAGCTGGCCGCGCGTCGGGCGATGGTGGTGATCTTTTCCAGTAGCTGCTGGGTGTCGAACGGCTTGTCGACGAAGTCGTCCGCGCCGACCGCGCTGCCGCGCGCGCGATCGTAGGGCTGCTGCTTGCTCGATAGCATCACGACGGCCACGTTCGGCGAGGCTGCCTTGATCTTTTGGCAGAGCTCATAGCCGCCCGCGTTGTCGAGGCCAGCGTCGACCAGAGCAACCTGCGGGTTCTCCCCGAGCTTGCCTAGCGCCTCGTCCGCGCTTTCGCAGAGAACAGTCCGAAAATCTTCGCCCGCGAAGGTGATTTCAAGCACCTTGCGCATGGTCTTGCTGTCATCGACAGCCAACAACGTGGTGGTCACGGAGTCCTCCGGTGTGACGTATGGACGAAACCGGATCATCGGGTTCCACCCCAAAACTGTCAAGGATTTCGCCAACCTTCCTCGCCCACACCTATATAAGTCAGTTTTCTAGCCGATTTACGAGCCCGCGGCTGGCGGCATCCGTCAGCGCAACATGAACCAGTCCACGTCGGGCGTGAGCTCGAGGTGAAAATGGTTCTTGTGGGCCGGATTGTAGTTGGGCGTCAGGATGCTGTTGAAAACGTGCGCCTCGACGGCCGCGCACACCAAATCATGGAGCTCCCGGGACTCCGGGCGGTCCGAACTCGGCGCCCGGGCTGCCGCAACGCACTGCGCCGCGCCCAATTGACCGTGAAAGTGCTCGAGCACGTTCAAAACCTCTCCGTTGTCCTTCCGCAGCTCGCGCACGTCGATCGCCAGCGCACCTTGATGACGACGCGCCCACTCGGTCATGGGCCAACTCTTGGCAGGCGGGCGCCAGGCCGAGAACATCCGCACCTCGGCGATCGAGTGTGCGCGCAAGACCTCGCCGAAGTCGTCCAGCGAAAGCACGAGCCGACAATCGAACACCTCCCAGGGCACGCTCCCCCGCTCATCTTCCGGGAAATCCGTGCGATAGATCACGCCGCCCAGCTTGCCGGTCAGGCGCACCGGGATCATCACGCCTCGCTTGGGGTCTTCGCGTGAGTATGGGATGTGCCGTTCGTTCAAGAGTGCGATGCAAGCGTCCGGCGTGAGCTGTCCGTAAGCTTCGGCGCGAGAGCCGGGCGCATGGCTGAGCGGGATCGGCCTGGCGTGGCGAACTCCTTGCGCGCTGTGCTGGCGCGCCTTCGCCTTGGGCTTCGGCTTGGGCGCATGCGTCGAAGCCGCGCCCAGCAAGAGCATGCCGAGGGCGGCGCTGAAGGACCAAGGGAGGCTCACCTGGCTGAGCCTGACCCGAAGCCGGCGAAAGGGCCAAATCCGGGCGCAAGTCGAATAGCGAAGGGGAGAACGGCGCCAGAATTTGACGAACTCCGCGAAAGAGCAAAGGATTCTGGTTAGATGTCGGTCAACCCGCCCCTCAGCAAACGAGCCCGCTCGGTGCTGTACGCGGTCGTCACCGAATTCATCGCCACTGCGGAGCCCGTGGGCAGCCGCACCCTGACGCGGAAATACGGCTTCTCGCTGTCCGCCGCGACGATCAGAAATGAGCTCGCCGACCTGGAAGACTCGGGCTACCTGGCCCAACCTCATACCTCCGCCGGACGCGTTCCGACCGAGGCCGCCTATCGCATCTTCGTCGACGCTTTGATGCAGGTGCGTGAGGTGTCGCAGATCGACGCGGCGCGCATCAAAGCTCGCTTCGCTGACTTGACTGCGGACTCCGACATCCTACGCGAGACCGGCAAATTGCTTTCGGACTTGAGTGGCGCGCCCGCGGTGCTGGTTCGTGCGCGGACCGAAACGCGGACTCTGCTCACGCTGCGCTTCATTCCCACGCGCCCGTTCGAGCTCTTGAGCGTGATGGTGTTCTCGGACGGCACCGTCGACAACCGCTTCATCCACGTGGAAAAGCCGGTCAGTGAGCACGAGCTCGAGCGCGTGCACAACATGTTGAACGAGGTCGTCAAAGGTCGCACGCTATCGGCGATCCGCGAATATTTCGCGACCGACGCCACGAACCACGCCGACGAGATCGCGACCTTGCGTCAGCTCGGCTCGTCCTTGGTGCGCGCCGCAACGGACAACGCCACGCGCGGGGTAGACGTGGTGATTCAAGGCCAATCACGGCTGCTCGAGAGCCCGGAGTTCGGCAATGTCGAGCGCGTGCGCGAGCTTCTATTCGCGCTCGAAGACCGCGAGCGCTTGCTGATTCTGCTCGACCGCACGCTGGCATCGACGCACGTGAACGTGTTCCTCGGTGAAGAGACCGAAGCCATGGTCGGCTTCCCAGTCAGCCTGGTGGCCGCGCCGTACCGCGAAGAAGGTGGCGAGGCAGGCGGCGCGGTCGGGGTGATCGGCCCGACGCGCATGGACTATCCGTTCGTCGTGCCGCTGGTGGGCGCGACCGCCAACGCGATGAGCGCGGTGATTGCGCGACTTCGGGATCCCAAACGCCAATCCGGGGGGGAGTGACGCCGAGTGACGCCGAGTGACGCCGAGTGACAGCCCGCGAGTGACAGCGCGCGCGAGCCCCTCTATTATCGCGGGTTATGGCTCCCAGTTCGCCCATCGACCAAGCGCTGACGTTCGCCGAAGCTGCCATGCACGAAGCCGCTCTTCGTTCTAGCGCGGCATTACTCGAGCTGGATCCGCGATCCGCCATCCGCCTGTTCCTCAGTGCTTGGATGCTGGGCGCCCTCGGTGAAGGAGAGACCGCCAAGCGCGGCCTCGAGGTCGCCGTCGAGCGTGCGGTGGATTCGGGCAATCTCCCGCTCTCGGTGACGGCGGCCTGCAAGCTGGGTGAATTCGGCGGAGACGCCGCAGCCTCGCTGTCCTTGATCGCAAAGGCTTTCGCCAAAGGTTCCGATCGGTTGCTCGAAAAGCGCGGCGCGCCGCCGAACCTGCCCGGCGTCAATGCCGACTTCTCGCCACTGCCCGACTCCCTTTCAGGCAAGGCCTTGCTGGAAAAGGCGTCGGCGATCGTCGACGCCAGCGTGGTAGCGTTCAAAACGGATCGCGCCGAAAGCTCCCTGCCACTGCTGTCGCCACAGATTTTGTTCTCGTCACTCGACGAGAAGGCACTGTACGCCATGATCGAGATCTTGGACGTGCGCGTGGTACCGCGCGGTGGCGTCTTGGTCGAAGAAGGCAGCACCGGCGACGAAGCATTCTTCGTGGCGCGCGGTGAGCTGGACGTGCAGAAAGCCGCGAGCAAGCCGGGCGCGGCGCCGATCGCCCTGGCTCGGCTGGGCAGCGGCGCATTGTTCGGGGAAATGGCTCTGCTTTCACGCGCCCCGCGCACGGCCACGGTGCTCGCGGCGGTGCCCTGCCTGGTGCTCGTCGCCAAAAAAGCCGCGCTCGATCAAGTAGTCGCAACTGCGCCCACGCTCGGCCGCGCGTTCGCCGAGTTCTGTCGCCGGCGCATGCTCGAAAATCTGATGCGCAGCAATTTCATTCTGCGCGCTGCCAGCCCCTCCGAGCGCCCGGCACTGGTCGAGCGCTTCTCGGTCCGCAGCTTCGAACCGGGAGAGAAAATCGTGACTCAGGGCTCGGAGCCCGAGGGCCTGCACCTGATCGCGCTAGGTGAAGTCGCGGTCGTGCACCAAGACCAGAACGACAGCACCGCTACCATCGTGGCCAAGCTCGGTCCGGGTGAGGTCGTGGGTGAAGTGGCGCTCGTCCTACGACGGCCCGCGATCACCGACGTCGTGGCTCACCACCCGACGGTGACACTGTTCTTGCCGCGTGATCGACTGATGGAGCTGGTCAAGGCACACCCCAAGGTGTTCGTGGAGCTATACGAGCTGGCCGTGAAGCGCGACGAAGAGACGAGCGACATGGCCGCCGAAGAAGCCACTGAGACGGATGACTTCGTGCTCGTCTGAGCGGCTCGATCCCGCGTCACCAGAGCGTAAGCCACTGAGCACCGAAGCCACGGCCATCGAGCGGCGAAACCAGCAGCGCGCCTGGCACGCCAAGGGTCTCGGAAAAGCTCTTGCCGACGCTGCTGCCGATGGCTTCGCCGAGCAGCGCACCCGACACGATGTCCGACGCCCAATGGTGATCGCCGAACCACATGCCGCCAGCGACGCCAACCGCCAGCGGATAGCCCGCAAACGACAATAGGCCGAGCTCCGGGTTCGAGGCGCGAAACGCCGCCGCTGCCGCGAACATCACCGCCGTGTGTCCACTCGGCCAAGCGCCGACCCCGCGTTGAAAGGGCGCGTAGTCGCGCGCGCGCTCGGGATGCTCGAGGCGATCGGGAGCCTTCGGATCGGTGCCACCGTTGGGCCACTGACGGCCAACGCCGATTTTCAAAACACCGACCACGCCGTAGGTCAGGATGCCGGCTTGCAAGAGCGGCGCGAGCACCCGCTCGGCCGCGCACGAGCCCGCCGCGAAGCTGACGCCGTAACCAACTAGCAACCCCGTACCAAGCACGTACGGCGTCCACACGCTGACCGGCTCGAGCCGCGGCTTACCAAAGGAGTCGCGCTGCGCCACTAGGCGCAGCTGATGGTCGAGGCCCGTCGTAAATGCGAATGGCGTCAGCACCGCCAGCGCGGTCAACGTGAGCGGCACGGGACGCGCGAAATTTTTTCCGGTGCTCGGTAGGCGTGACCATGGTTTCGTGTCCGTGCAAGTCGGCTCGGCGCGCGCTGGTAGGGCCGCGGTCAGTGCCGCGAGCACGAGGCCCAGCCCGAACACGCGGTCCGAGAAAGCCCGCCGAGCTCCGTAGCGGCCTAGAAAGCGCATGTTCCGGCCGGAAGTATGCCCGTCGTTCAGACGATTTCCGCAGCTTTCGGCCCGACGTTGCCGTCCCGTGCTTGACCGGGCCCGAACCGAACGCTAAGCCGGGACCCCATGAAGAGCTCGTTTCGGTTCCTTAGTGTCGTGGTGTCCGCAGTCGCAGTGCTGCTGGGCAGCGCGCAAGCCCACGCTCAATCCAAAATCGCCGTCGTCGACACGCAGCGCGCGATCATGGAAACCGAGGATGGCATGCGTGCTCAAGCCACGCTCAAGAAAGTCTTCGACAACAAGCAGCGCGAGCTCGACAAGAAGCAACAAGATCTGGCGCAAGAGCACGACGACATCGAGAAGCAGCGCGATGTGCTGAGCAAGGCCGCGCTGGGCAAGCGCGTCGACAAGTGGCAGCGCGACATGATGGCGTTACAGGGCGTATTCGTCGATTACAACAAAGAGCTACAGAAGAAGCAGGGCGAGCTCACGCAACCGATCGTACAGAAGATCATGGGCGCGATTCGCCGCCTGGCCACCCAAGAAGGCCTGGACCTGGTCCTCGACAAGCAAGCCGCGCCCTACGTGCGCAGCGACTTGGACGTAACCGATCGCATCATCACGCTCTACAACCAAGGTTCGGGCGATGACGGCGCCAAGGCGCCGAGCAAGAAGGAAGGCGCCGCCAGCGGCCCCGCGCCGACTCCTTTGGCGATGCCGAACGCAACGCCTCCGGCGACCCTGGCCCCGCCGTCAGCCAAAAAGTAATCCGAGCGACGGCTCGGGCGCTCACGGCGGGGGGGCTGCTGGATCATGGCTACGACTCCAAGAAAGAGCGTCAAACTCGAGATCGGGAAGATCCTGGAGATCTTGCCGCATCGATATCCGTTCGTGCTCGTAGATCGGGTAACAGACCTAGTCGCTGGCCAGAACATTCGCGGTCACAAGATGGTGAGCGCGAATGAGCCCTGGTGTCAGGGCCACTTTCCCGATCGACCGATCATGCCCGGCGTCTTGATCATCGAAGCTTTGGCGCAGATCGGCGGCATCCTGGCGTACGCCTCGGAGCCGTTCGATGCCTCGACCAGCCTGATGTATTTTCTGGGCATCGACAAAGCCAAATTTCGTCACACGGTGACGCCCGGCGATCGCCTCGATTTGTACGTCGAGGTGATTCAACACCGCTCGAACGTCTGGAAGTTGCGCGGTGAAGCGACCGTCGAGGGCACGCTGTGCGCTCAAGGGGAGCTCTTGGCATCGATCGTCGACCGCGACGGCTAGGAGCCGACGACCACGCCTATTGGAATCGGCTCCTAGCGACAATGTACCGCAGCACACTTTTCCGCTCGCGGTGATAGGCACGGAGCGCATGCCAAAGCGCTGTCGATTCACGCCACTGGCCGCGATCACTCTGTGCTCGGCGCTGAACGCCGCGTGCGTTGCCAGCCCGGAAGACGTCGCTCGGCTGAGTGCCGATCATTCGCTGGATCAGCGCTCGGACCGCGGCCTCGTCGAAGCCATTGTCTCGCTCGATGGCTCCGCGATCGCGCGCGGCCCGAATGATTTTTCGATCAGGCTGCGCGCGGCCGAAAGCCAAGCTTCGCCGGTACTGACCAGCGTGGAAGCGTCGATGGCGGCGCACGGTCATCACGCCAGCGTGTCCAGCATTCTCAGTGATGGTGAAACGTTCCGCGCCCTCGGTCTCGATTTATTCATGAGTGGTCGTTGGCAAGTCGTGCTGGGCGTCGAGCTCGAAGATTCGTCGGACCTCGTCGAGTTCGCGCTCGACGTGCCATGAACAGAATCGCCTGCGGGCTCGCTGCCGCGTTCGCGTTCGCGTTCATGTCCCCGCGCACGCAAGCCTGCTCTTGCAGCGGGCAAGGGCCGGCCAGTGCGTTGACTCGCCCGGACCAAACCTTCGGCGTGCGGGCATCTCAACGGCTGGTACTCGGCCAGGGCGCTGCCAACGCGCACGGGCACTACGAAGCCTTCGCGCCGGCCGAACAAGATCGGAGCCTGGAGTATGCTCTGCTCGTGGCGTATCGCTTGCAGCGCTTGGAGCTCGCTGCAACGCTCGGCTACGGCACGCGCAGCGCGGCATTCTCGGAAGCGTCGGACCGCAGTACGGGGCTCAGCGACACGCTGCTGCGCGCCCGCTACGAGGCTGCTGAAGAACCGGAGCCTTGGCAGAGCGGCGTCTATCCCTCGCTGGCCATGCTGGGCACGCTGCGCCTACCCACCGCACCAGCTGAAGGTCTCGCCCCGCGCGGGCTCGGGACTACGGAATTCGCGCTCGCAGTCAGCCTCGAGCGCTCGTTCGCGCGGCTGTTCCGCGTGGGCGTTTTGGCGGAGCTCGCGGGCCGCTTGCCGGATACCACGCTCGGCGTCACCCGCCGCCTCGGCCCGCGCGCGAGTGCCGAGCTCACGCTGTCGTATTTCGCGTCCGCCGACCTGATCATCAGCGCGCTGATCGGCACGCGCTGGGAGGGCAACGTCAACGTGCAGCAGCGCGAACAGTACGGCACCGCCCAGCGCTTGACCGAAATCGGTGCGGCAATCTCGTTGCAACCCTGGAGCAGCCCCCTGCGCGCGGGGTTCGCACAGCGCTACGCGCCGGGTATCGATGGGCTCAGCGCCAACACGCTGCTGGGGCTGACCGGCGAATTTTGGATCGGCTACGTTCGCTAAAGGTGCACTCGCTGTCGCTCCACCTCGACGCTTCGAGTCTCCGGACGCGCCGGCCGCGTGGCGGCCGAAACTTCCGCTTGACCGCCGGGCGCGGGGCTCAAACTGCCGGGATATTTGCTGCGGTTCACCTGGCACGGGATTCGCTGATTTCAGGCAGGAGCTTTCTTGATGGTCACCAATCAGCGCGCGTGTCGTCACAGCCTTCGGCGGCACGGGCCGGGGATCGCACGCGGCTATGAGGTGCGACGCTGGAACGCGAGCGCCCCTCTCGAGTTCCCTTCTCGCTGACCGGGTCGGGAGGCTCTCGAACTGCGAAAATGCCCGACCCTAGCGCTGCTATTGAACGCGCTTGCGGCCTAGTCCGCCGGCGTAGAGCAAAATGCCGCGAATCGAGAACTCGATGACCCGACTCGGCGGTAGCCTTTGGAGAACACGCAATCGCGCTCATTTCGGTATCGGCGAGCCGCGGTCGCCGCCGGCGGCTCCGCCCGCGCTTTCGGCGTTTGGCGAACGCACAGGCCCCGCGGCGTCGGCGGATCCGCCGGCTGAAAATGACCCCGACGAAGTGGACGAGCCGAGTTGAATCCAACTTCCGTCTTCGAAATCGACGCCAGGCAAATCCGGATCGCGCGTCGGCAGCCCTCCCGCTTGCGGGCTCGTAACGCCTAAGTTCGACGCCGCGCCGCCGCTCGACGCTGGCGTCCCGAGATTCAGGCCTCCGGAGCTGCCGGCACGAAAGTTGGGCGTTGTTTGCGTGAATCCGCCGGTTTCCGCGCTCGATGCTCCCCCGTGCGAACTCCTTCCACCTGCAGGACTAGGCGGCAGTTGCCCGCCATCATCTCCACCCTCGGCCCCACCGCAGCCCAGAAGAGACGAAGCTACGAAGAACCCAATCACGACGCATCTGCTTTTCATTGTCGCACCTCGATCACCTCTGTGTCGACTCGCGCGGAAATGGGTGAGCGCGTCGGGCTCTGCTGCAGCTCAGGGTGGGTCGAATCTGAGAAGACAGCGAGGGGCCCTCACCGTTTCCGCCGCGGCGGCAGTGGGGCGCGGCAGCAGATTCAGCTTCGCGTTGCCGCTCACGGGTGACTGAGGCAAGGGCTCGGCCGCGACTAATCGAATCCACCCCGGCCTGCAAAAAAGAATCGCCGAAGGCCTAAGCGGGCGCGTTGCGCCTGGTGACCATCGACAAAAACTAGCGCGAGCTCTTGCCTCCGCCTTCGAACAGATCATCGAAGACGCTGTCGAACTCGTCGGGATCACCGACGGCGCGTGCGCTGTTGGAAGACACCGGCGGTCGATCTCGTTCGGGCTGGAGTGCGCCCAAGCGTTCGCTCACGTCGCGGTAGCCCGGATCGCGGCGCGCGATCTTTTGAAAATAGTAGAGGGCATCTTGGCTCTTGCCCTTCATCTCGTAAACCGTGCCCAGATCGTAATACACGTTCATCTCTTGCTCGACGGTCTTGTCCGCGGCACCGAGCGCGCGCACGTAAGACTCCACCGCGCGATCGAGTTGGCCTTGTTCCAAGTAGACCATGCCGATCATGGCAAAACAGTTGCACTCTCGCTGCGGATCGCGAGCCGCCAGCTCGAACTCGTGCAACGCGTCGGGGATCAGCCCCATTTCCTTGTACGCGACACCTAGATCGTAGTGCGTCGCGCTGTCGTTTTCGGAGACCTGCGAGCGAATGCCGGCGCGGAACTTCTCGAACACTTGGTCGACATCGACTTCGTTGCCGGCACTCAGCGCGATGCTGCCGGGGGGCAGCTCCATCTCGTCGAGGGCACCGAGTGATTGCGCGACGTCGAAATCGAGCGCGTCTTCTTGCTCTTGCTTGTTCAGCTGCGAGCGCTCGATGGTCTGGCTACCACCGACCGAAGAATCGAGCGCAGTGTCGACTTCATGCAGTCGCTCGAGCACGAGCGGGTGATTGGGAGTGCGGGTGAGCTGTTCGAGCAGAATCGCCTTGGCGTCTTCGAACAGACCGCGAGTAGCGAAGAAGTCGGCCTCGTCGAGGACATCCTCCAGCCCTTCGGTCGATTGGGCGACAGCCGCGGCCGCCCCGACGTTGGCCGTCGGCGGCTCGAAATCTTCGACCGACGAAACCTCCTGGACGTCTTCTTCGTAGTCGTCGAGCCCGCGTTCCGAGATCGGGAAGCTGGGCAGGGGCGCATCTGCCTCGAACGGATCGTCTTGAACCTCGAAGGCTGGACGCTGAAGGAATGAGCTGGCCGGGTCCGAGTTCATGGCCTGCTCTGCGCCGACTTCTTCCAGGTCGTACGAAGGCAGCGGCGCGTCCGGATCGTAGACGTCGTTCGAAGCGGGCACTTGCAGCCGCGCGCGCGCGGCTTCGTTGCTTCCGACTCGACCTGGCGCAATGTGCTCGAGCATGGCCAGCGCCTCCGGGTGCCCGGGCTCGATCTCGAGCACCTCGTAGATCAGTGCTTCGGTCTGTGCCAGATCGTCGTTATCGAGCTGCAGTGACGCCATGTTCAGCGTCTCGGCGATGGCACCCTCACGATCACCCGATTCCACCAGCAGCTCGCGCAGCTTCTGGCGGATCTCGAGCGAGCGCGGATCGATCTCGAGCGAGATGTGTAAGGCCTCGATGGCCTTCGGAAATAGGCGCAGCTTGCGGAACGACTCAGCGTCGACCACCGCCTTGCGAGCGTGCGCGTGTGCATCGAACGAGCGCGCATCCGCGAGTTCTTCGGCCACCTCCTGCCGCTCGTCGACGACCACGACGTCCGGGGCGCTGGCCGTCATCGGCCGCGGCGGAGGCAGGGGCCTTCCCGAGTTGGGCACGATTTCGAGCGCGTCACGCGAGGTGGCTTCGTCGAGGAACTCCACCTCGCTATCGCCAACGCTGGCGGGCATCAGTGACTCGACCGGCGGGCGCGACGAATTGTTGCCCAGCGTGGGCGGCAAGCTCTGCAGCGCGCGCACTTGCTCGTCGTGCGGCGCCACCTCGCGCAAATGCGCGAGCAGCTGCTCGAACAGATCGCGGCGCTCGCTGTCCCGGGCGATGCGCGCCATCTCTTTGTACACCTCGATCGCTTTACCCTCTTGCCCGATCAAGGTGAACGCTTGGGCCAGTAGGCCGAGCGTGTCGAGGTTCTTCGGATCCGCTTGGAAGCAGATCTGCAGCTTGGTCAGCGCTTGCAGGCCGTCTTCACGGCTGCCGCGCTGCAGGTAAAGCTCGGCCGCCACCCAGGCATAGCGCGAGTCGACCTTGAAGTGCAGGATACGCTCGATGACCTTGAGCGCGTCATCGCGGCGCTCGAGGCTGAGTAGCAGCTCGGCGGCCGCCCAAAACGACTCGATAGCTTCGTCGAGGCTCTGGACCCGACAGCGTGCTTCAGCCAGACGCAGATGAGGGAGCGGATTCTGGGTGTCGAGCCCGACCATCTTGCTGAACACTTCGATCGCTTCGCGGTCGCGGCCGGCTCGCTGCAAGCGGGTGGCCACTTCGTCGTAGGCGGCCAACGCGTCGCTGGTCAGCCCAAGCTGCGTATAAATTTCCGCGAGCTTGGGCACGATGTGCCCGTAGCGGTCTGCAAGATCGGGCGCGTGCTTCTTGATCAGCTCCCGGATCTGTTTGTAGACCGCGATTGCCTTCAGCGCGAAGCCCTGGGAGGAGTAATACTGTCCGACGCGATCGTAGGTCGCGATGGCTTCCGGATAGGCCGAGAGGCGGGCCTGCAAATCTCCGATCTTCAGGAGCGTGCGTGCATCGTTCGGGTCGTCTTGGACGATCCGCTGGTACTCCGCGATTGCCCGGTCGTACCTCTTTTTCTCGATGTACTTCTGGGCAGCCTGAAGCGTCTTCTCGCGATCGGATGGCTGCACGTGCGTTTTTCGCAGAGCTCGAAGGGCGTGGCTCGGTCTGGCGCTGTCCGATGCCTCTCCGAGGTCCCAAATCCTAGGCGATATCGCTGGTTTGGTCAAGGAGCCGAGTCGGCGTCGCGTCGCCTCGGCAAGTCCTTGGAAGTGCCCGGGCGTGGGGCTCGGCTGGGTTCGAAACCACACACGCTGTGGGGGTGTGCGAGCCGGCCTAGGAGGAACCATCCACCCACACCGGCCGGCTTTCCAGAGCCTGCGTTAGATGCCTGGGAAAAGCCGGAAACAGTGCCAGGATCATGGCTGCGGCTCCGGCGTCGCCCCCTTGCCATGCTCCGCTTGAACGATATTGCTGCGGCGCAGTTTCGGATCGCAGGCAAAGTGCGGCGCACGCCCTGCATAGAAAGCCCTGCGTTGTCCGAGCTCACGCAAGTAGCGGTGCGGCTCAAGCTGGAGAATCTGCAGTTTACCGGCTCGTTCAAGGAGCGCGGGGCGTGCAACTGGTTGGAGGCAATGCCGGCCAGCGAGCGTGCCCAGGGCGTGATTACGGCGAGCGCCGGCAATCATGCACAAGCCGTCGCGCGCCACGGCGCACGGCTCGGGGTGTCGGTCACCGTGGTCATGCCGGAAACCACGCCCCTGGTCAAAGTCACCGCCACACGCCGCTTCGGTGCGCAGGTCATCCTGAGCGGCGCGAACTACGACGAGGCTGCCGGGTTGGCTGCCGCGCTCGGCGCAGAACGCGGGCTCGTGTATCTGCATCCATTCGAAGATCCGTTGGTGATCGCCGGCCAAGGCACGATCGGATTGGAGCTACTTTCGGACGCGCCGGATCTGGATGCGGTGATCGTCCCGGTAGGCGGTGGCGGCTTGATCGCAGGCATCGCCTGCGCGGTGAAAGAGACCAACCCCAGGCTGCGCGTGCTGGGCGTGGAGGCGCGACGCTTCCCGAGCATGAAGCACGCGCTGGAGAGCATGCCCCCGCCCTCGCTGCCCGGCGGCAAGACGATCGCCGACGGCATCGCGGTCCGGCGAGTCGGCGAGCTGACACGGGAGCTGACGCGAAAGTACGTGGATGAAATCGCGCTGGTCGACGAAGCCGAGATCGCCCAAGCCGTACTCTTGCTGTTGGAACGGGAGAAGACCGTGGTGGAGGGGGCGGGCGCGGTCGGTGTCGCCGCGCTCTTGCAGCGGCGCTTCGCCAATCTCGAGGGCAAGCGCGTGGCCGTCGTGCTCAGTGGCGGCAATATCGACGTCAACCTGATTAGCCGCATCATCGAGCACGGCTTGGTGCAAACCGGGCGTCTAGTGCGAATCGTGGTCACCGTGCCGGACGTCTCCGGGGTATTGGCGGAACTCACGCGCGTGGTCGCCGAAAGTCGCGCCAACGTGCTCGAGCTGAATCACGATCGCGCGTTTTCCGGCGCAGAACTGGGTGAAACCCTGATCGAACTGGTACTCGAGACGCACGGCTTCGAACACATCGCAGAGGTGGGCGAGCGCCTTCGGCGCGCGGGCTACCGCTTCGAACGCAAGTAGGCAGCCGCTAGTGCGCAGATGAGAAGTGCGTTTCCAGCGCGTCGAGCAGGCCATCTACGGTGAAGGTGGTTGCTACGACGTCGGCGCGCACACCGCGTTCGCTCAGCGTCTGGGAAGTGATGGGTCCGATGCTCGCGACCGTCACGCGCGACAACACTTCCGCTGCCTGCGCGCCGAGCGTGTCGACCACGGCATTGACGGTGGAGCTCGAGGTAAACAAGGCTACGTCGATTTCGCCTTGCTCGAAGAGAGCGCGCAACGCAAGCCCGGTATCGGCGGCTACCGTTTCGTACACGGGCACGACCTCCAGCTGTGCGCCGGCCTGGCGCAGCAGATCGGGTAAGGCGTCGCGCGCAACCTGCGCGCGTGCCACGAGCACCCGCTTCGGCACGCCCCGCGCAAGCACCGCCTGCGCCAAGCCCTCGCCGATGAATTCTTCGGCAACGACGTCGGCGCGCAGCCCGAAAGCCTCGAGCGCGGTCGCGGTCTTGGGCCCGATGGCGCCGATTTTCGCACGACCAAATGCACGCGCATCGAAGCCCGCTGCTCCGAGCGCCCGCGTGAAGCGTGTGACTCCATTGGCACTGGTAAACAGCACCCAGTCGAAGCTGGAAAGCTCGGCGATGGCCCGCTGAAGCGGCGCGGGATCGGATGGATCGCGGATCTCGATTGCAGGCAGAAGCCGAGCATTGGCGCCGCGTGCGCGGATCGCCGCCGCTGTCGCGCGCCCCTGCTCCGCCGGACGCGGCACGAGCAGCGATTTGCCGAACAGCGGGCGATTGTCGAACCAGCGCAGCTCGTCGCGCAGCGCCACGACCTCACCGACGATGATCACTGCGGGGTTCGTGATGCCCTCCGTGCGAACTCGAGCCGCAATGTTACTCAAGGTACCGCTGACTACGCGTTGCTCGGGGCGCGCCGCCCATTGCACGACTGCCACTTGCGTCTCGGCGCTGCGCCCACCAGCGATGATCGCCACCATGATGTCTTCGATCCGACGCATGCCCATGAAAATGCAAATCGTGTCGGTCGCGGTTGCAAGCTTCTGCCATGACGCAGGCGACCAATCCTTGCCCTCGCGATCGCTTCCGGTAATGAACGTTACGCTCGACGACAGCTCGCGGTGCGTCAGGGGGATCCCGCTGTACGCACTCGCGGCCAGCGCTGAAGACACCCCAGGCACGATCTCGAACGCGATGCCCGCCCGTTGCAGTGCCTGCAGCTCCTCGGCACCGCGCGCAAACAGCAGTGGATCGCCGCCTTTCAGGCGCACGACTCGTTTGCCGGCACGCGCCAGCGCGATCAGCTCGGCATTGATCGCCTCTTGCACGGCGCTATCCTGCCCGTAACGCTTACCGACGTTGCGCTTCTCGGCGTTCGGACAAGAGTCGAGCAGCGCGGGATGCGCCAGCGCGTCGTACAGCACCGCGTCAGCGCGCGACAGCAGCTCTAGGCCACGCACGGTGATGAGCCCCGGGTCACCGGGTCCTGCGCCAATTAGATACACTTTGCCAGGGACCATTTTCGCGCTGCCGCACACTAACCGCCGCAATGCGTTAGGTCGAATCGCCTTGACGCGGCGGCACACAGCCGTAACTATTGTAGGGCCTTGTGCGGCTTTGTGTATAAATCGCACACATCGTGATCCCAATGCTCACCCCTGACGATTCGCGCAATGGCTGCACGACTGACCGGTGGTTCGTGACCAACGGCATCGTCGCGGTGGGACCCGTTTCTTACGAGCTCGTGCTTCGGGGCGTTGCCTATGGGCGGATCCCCGTGGGTTCTTTCGTGCGCCACGAATCGTGGCAAGTGTGGCGCCGGTTGGAAGACATCGACGCGCAGAGCGCTAGCAGCCGCCGCCAAATCATCGCCGATCTAGCGCAGCACAGCGCGGCCGTGGAAAAGCAGGCGCCCAGCGCCTTCAGCGTTCCGCCTCCACCCCCCACCGGGGCGGAACTCAGCTCGCGCACGGAAAACATCGATCGCGCTGCTCGCCAAAGCTTCCGCCCCGCCGCGGTCGACCCCGTTGGCGTGCTCGCAAACGCCAGCGAGCTGTCCGAGGCGCTGCTGCTGACGGTCGTCACCGCGGTCACCGCGGCCGCAGCCGACTTCGGCTTGGTGCACCGCGTGCGCGCGGATATTGGCGCCGCAATCACCGTTGGCGGGCACGGTTTGTCGACCGAACACCTGCTCGGTGAACGCCTCAACGCGGACGACCCGACGCTGATCGCCGCCCGCGGCGGCCACAGTGTACTAACTGAACCGCAATGCGGTGAGGTCGGCCGGCACCTGCTCGGCCGGATGACTCGCTGCTCGAACGAAATCAAGAGCGTCGCCATGGTACCCCTGCTTGTTTACGGGGAGCTCGTGGCGTTGTTCGAAGTCGGCCGTAAATCACGCCCGTTCAAAGCCCGAGAAATCGGCCGAGTCGAAGACGTCGTCGAAGCGCTCGCCGAACGCAGCGTCGTCATGGGCTGGGCCGAGTAGCGGTTCTCTTTGGGTTGAGGGTCACGGATCGCGTCACAGCGCGCCCCAGCCTTCGGCGTCGCGGACCGGCCCCCCGCCCCACACCCGCCGGCGGAGGTAATCCGAACCTCCGCCCCACACCCGCCGGCGGAGGTAATCCGAACCCCCGCCCCACACCCGCC
>Ga0302321_100000556_pt1 | contig 32447 bp, 28 predicted proteins | sample Fen_T0_1_FD_202505 | JGI IMG/M metagenome (GOLD analysis project Ga0302321, IMG submission 202505) | Peat permafrost microbial communities from Stordalen Mire near Abisko, Sweden - Fen_T0_1 | ecosystem: Environmental > Terrestrial > Soil > Wetlands > Permafrost | place: Sweden: Abisko... | reverse complement strand
TGACGAATCGGGTTGTGCGCTGTAGAAAAATTAAGAAGGTATTACGACAGAAGGCACGGCCACGGACGGCGGATGCGGCCGAAGGCCCTCCTGAAATGAGCTCATTGTCATGAAGAATTTCGCAGTCGGAGTGGACCTTGGCGGCACGAACCTGCGCATCGCGGCCATCGACGACCAGGGGACACTGGTTGAAAAGGTCACACTCGGAACAAAGGTTTCGCTCGGTCGCGATCACGTCGTCGGTGAGATGTGTGACGCCATTCAGCACCTGACCGACAAGTACAAAAACTCGGCTACGCTGCTGGGGATTGGCATTGGCGTGCCGGGAATTATCGACATGCAGACCGGTTTGCTGCTGGAGTCGCCGAATCTACCTGGCTGGGCAAATTCTCCGGTGCGCGCTGAAATCGAGCAGCGCCTCAAAACAGTTGTCATTCTGGAAAACGACGCCAATGTCGCAGCTTTGGGGGAGCAGTGGCTGGGCGCAGCCAAGGATGTCCAGGACATGGCCATGCTGACGCTGGGTACGGGCGTGGGCGGCGGCATCGTCCTCGGCGGCTCGATCTGGCATGGCATGAGTGGAATGGCCGGAGAATTTGGACACTCCACTGTCGAACCCGAAGGCCAGCAGTGCGGTTGCGGCAATCGCGGATGCTTGGAGCAGTATGCTTCGGCGACGGCAGTGGTGCGGATGGCTCGCGAAGCGATTGCAGTCAACAGCAGTTCTGATCTGGCGCGTGCGGCAAACGTGGATGCGGAGTTCAGCGCCAAGTCAATTTACAACCTCGCCATTCAGGGCGATGAAGAAGCGCGGAAGATCTTTGGGCGCGTCGGGCGAGCTTTAGGCATTGTGCTTTCGACGATGGTGAACTCGTTGAACCTGCCCATCTATGTCGTGGGTGGGGGCGTCTCCAGCGCGTGGGAAGCATTCTCACCGACAATTTTTGAAGAACTTCGTCAGCGCTGCATGGTCTATGCTGCGACCGCGCCGCCAGATCCCAAAGCGTCCAACCATGGCGCTTCTGCGCACGTTGTGCCTGGCCCGGGACGCAAGACGATTATTACGCGTGCTCTACTGGGAAGCGATGCGGGTCTTTATGGAGCCGCACGAATGCCGATGGTTTCTGCGGGAAAGCGCTAGTCCCGTTTGCGCGTGGGCTTTTGAAATCGCCCTGGCTTCCGCGTCCGCGAGGCATACTTGCTGAAGGCTGACTTCGGCCCGCTCGACGCATTTTTGCCGAATGCTGGCTTTTGCGGACGCGACGGGTTCTCGCCAAACGCTGGCCTCTGACCCCGCGAAACATTCTTGCCGAACGCTGGCCTCTGGCTGCGTGCCGAATTGTCACCAAAAGCTGGCCTCTGTGCGCGAGACGGCTTCGGGCCGAACGCTGGCTTCTTACCGCGCGAAACGTTGTTGCCAAACGCCGGCCTCTGGCTGCGCGCCGGTTTGTCACCAAACGCTGGCTTCTCTGGATCGGCCGGGTTCGTGCTGAATGCTGGTCTCTGACCCCGTGAAACATTCTTGCTAAACGCCGGCTTCGAGCCGCGCACAGCATCCCTGCCAAACGCCGGCTTCCGATCGCGTGACGTACTCTTACCAAACGCTGGTCGTTGGGCGCGTGCCGGATTTTCTCCGAACCCTGCCTTCTGCTCGCGGAACGGATTTTTGCCAAATGCCGGCTTCGGGCTCCGAAACGGCTTCTTTGCACGCTCAGGTTTCGCCGCCGCCGGTCTTAGCGCTGGCGGCAATGACGCGGGCCGCACATGCCGGACGGGCGCCGTTCCCGAAGATGCCGCCTTCAGATTGGCGACTTCTTCCAATGTCAAACTGCGATGTTCTCCGGGGGGAATGTCGAGGGTCAGCGGGCCATACTGCACGCGCCGAATTTTCTCGACGTGATGCCCGACCTCTTCGAACATCTTGCGCACCTGGCGATTCCGGCCTTCAATAATGGTCACTTCCAACCACGGATTATCGCCTTCCTTAATGAGCCTGATCTGTGCTGGAGCAGTGCGCACCCGCCGACCGCCTTTTTCCGCGATCGAAACGCCGCGCCGCAGCTTGTCCAGTTTGTTCTCATCGGGAGTGCCGGCCACCTTCACCACATAAACTTTGGGCACATGGGACGCCGCTTTCATCAATGCGTTCGCCAGCGCGCCGTCATTCGTGAGCAGCAGCAACCCTTCGCTGGCCCAGTCGAGTCGGCCCACCGGATACACGCGACCCTTGATTGCACGCACCAGGTCCATCACCGTAGGCCGATGTTCCGGATCGCTGACGGTGGTGACATATCCCTTGGGTTTGTTAAGGACGTAATACGAGAAGCGCTCGGGCGCGTGCAGCAGTTTGCCATCCACGCGGATGTGATCCTGCTCAGCGTCCGCTTTCGCGCCAAGTTCAGTGACCGGTTGTCCGTTCACTTGCACGCGGCCAGCGGTGATCAATTCTTCGGCCTTGCGGCGGGAAGCGACACCGGCTGCGGCAATAATTTTCTGTAGGCGCTCGGCTGGCATCTTCTCTATTCCGATCTGGTGGTGGCGTGAGCATCAGTTGGCTCTTCCGCTGTGTTCGACGTGTCAGTAGTCTCTTCCGCACTGGCAGCGATTGGCCCTGCGGTCGTCTCGGTATCGGATTCGTCGGCGGCCGGCGCTGAGTCAGAATCAGTCGGTGGCTCGGCGAGCTCCAGTTGTGCCTGTGCCCCCGCCGCTTCGGCTGGAATCAAGTCGCTCTGGAACGATTCCGACAACAGCTTCTCGAACTCTTCCATGCTCGGCAGCTCTTGAATATCCTTAAGCCCGAAGCGCAGCAAGAAGTCTTTGCTGGTTTTGTAGAGGATGGGTCGCCCGATCACAGCCTTGCGGCCTGCGGTCGTAATCAGCTTGCGGTCGAGCAACGTAGCAATGACGCCACTTGAATCCGCGCCACGAATTTCGCTGATCTCAGGCACCGTGACTGGTTGTTTGTAAGCGATGACGGCAAGCGTCTCGAGCGCAGGCAGCGACAGACGGAAGGGCGGCTTCAGGCTCTTCGCGAAGGCTTTGACGACGTCGTGCTGCTCCGGCTTCGTGGACATGCGATAGCCGCCGGCAACCTGACGCACTTCGATTCCATGCGAGGGAGCGGCATAGTCGGCGACCAGTTCTTCGATGGCAGCACGCACGCGCGACTTGATCTCGGCGGCGTCAATCTCGGGCGCCTCGGCCAGCGCCGATTCCTTCACCAGCGGAATGATCTGATCCAGCGTAATCGGAGTTTCAGCAGCGTAAATAATGGCTTCGAGTTGGGGCTTTAGGCTCATAGTCAACAGGTTTCAAAGTTACAGGGTTTCAAGGTTTCAAAGTCGAAATTCGCACATGCACCATCGTTGAAACCTTGAAACTTTGAAACGTTGAAACTCTTTCTTTTACTTCCAATCGTCCCGAATAGCAGCTTGTTCTGACATCACCTCATCAAAGTGCGAATGCTTCCGCACCAGCACTTCGCCGAAAACTTTCTCCTGCCGTACCTGGATGGCTTGCAGCCGCACCAGTTCCAGCATTGCCAGAAACATGCAAACCAGTGCCTGCCGTGAAGGAACGTTGCGCAACATCTGCTTCAGGCGAATCGGGCGATCTTCCAGCGTCATCCGGCGATGTAGATACTGAATCATTTGGCCGACGGTGACCGTATCCTCGTCCACTTCCAGAATCGGGCGCGAACGGGCGCGGTCCAGAATCTGCTGGAACGTCTTGACCAGGTCAATCACATCCGCCGCGATCTCCGGCTCGGTGCCTTCCGCCTCCATGAACTCGCGAATCGAAGGATTCGTCAGCACTGCATCTTCGATCTGCTGCTTCTGCAGAAGCATTTGCGCCGCCGACTTGAACTTCTCGTGCTCCAGCAGGCGATTCACCAGTTCATTGCGAGGGTCCTCTTCGACCCCCGCCGGAGCCAGTGGGTCGCGCGGCAACAGCATCTTCGACTTGATGTGAATCAGCACCGCCGCCATGTAAATAAATTCGGAGGCGACGTTTACATCGAGTTGCCGGATGCGTTCGACGTACGTCAGATACTGCGCCGTAATGCGCGCAATCGGAATGTCGTAGATGTCAATGTCCTGCTTGCGGATCAGGTCGAGCAGCAGGTCGAGCGGTCCCTCGTAGATGTCGCCGAGTTCGATGGCGAAAGGGAAGTCGTTTTCTTTTTTGGACGACTGCGGATGACCCGCTTTCGCATGCGAATCGATGGGCACCACCTTCGCAGGTTCAAGGTGTTTCGATTCGGGTGTGCCAGGCGCCGTCTCGACGGGCGTAGATTGTGGCGAATCGGTCACTTCGTGGGTGCCTTTGGCGGTTCGTAATCCAGCGAGATGTTCATCGCGTCGCGAACCTCATTCATGGTGGCGCCGGCCACATCACGGGCGCGGGAGGAGCCTGACTCCAGAATATCCCAGGCGAGCCGCGGATTGTCGGCGTATTTTTGTCGGCGCTCCTGCATGGGGTTAAGAATTTTCACGATCGCGTCGGCCGCCCAGCCCTTGCATTCAATACAGCCAATGCCCGCAGAACGGCAGCCTTCGTTCACTTTCGCCATGGTTTCCGGCGAACTGAATATTTTGTGCAGGTCGCCCACCGGGCAGACATCCGGATTTCCCGGATCACTGCGGCGAACGCGTGCCGGGTCAGTGACCATGGTCTTCAGCTTCTGACGAACCACCGGCTCGGTATCGGTCAGCATGACCGCATTACCGTACGACTTCGACATCTTGCGCCCGTCGGTCCCGGGCAGCCGCGGAGAAGGAGTCAGCAGCGACTGGGGCTCAGGGAAAACGTCCTTTCCGTTGAACTGATAAAAGCCGTTGAATCGTCGCGCAATCTCTCGTGTCAGCTCAACGTGCGCAACCTGATCTTCGCCGACGGGTACTACGTCGGCCTTGTAGATCATGATGTCCGCCGATTGCAAAACCGGATAACCCAAAAAGCCGTACGTCCCCAGATCTTTTTCCTTGATGTTTTCTTTCTGCTCTTTGTAGGTCGGAACCCTCTCTAGCCATCCCAGCGGGGTGATCATGGAAAGGAGCAAGTGCAGTTCGGCATGCGCCGGTACATGCGACTGGATAAACATGACACACTTTTCCGGATCAAGCCCGGCGGCCAGCCAGTCCAGCATCACGTCCACCGAGTTTTCTTTTAGGTGGGAAGTGTCGGCGTAGTCGGTGGTCAAAGCATGCCAGTCGGCGATAAAGAAGAAGCAGTCGTATTGCTCCTGCATCCGCACCCAGTTTTCGAGCGCGCCGACGTAGTTGCCCAGGTGGAGCTTCCCGGTCGAGCGCATGCCGCTCAAAACGCGTTTCTTGGCAGAAGATGTGGTCATTCAGAGTTTGCCTGGCGCAACAGAAAGCGATCCGCGCTTAGGACGAATCCCTGATTCTAACAAAAGGCGCGGAAAGAGATTAGAGATTGCAGAAGTCAGATTGCAGAAGTGGGGCGGTTAAGCGAAGACGGTGGGGATCTCTAGCCAGGAACGCTCCCGGACTATCAAGACTTAATGCTGCGATTATGCAGGTCGATCGGCCTGACGTGTCCAAGATGAACCACTTCTGCAATCTGACTTCCGACTTCTGCAATTGGGTTTACTGTCCTGCTCGCATCGGGGACACGATCAATTGTCCCGGCCCGCGCTTCTTGCTGTCACTCTTATCGTGCTGATAAACAAGGGAAAGCGCGCCTTCACTCGTGATCGAGGCGCCCGCCAGTTCTGCGGCAAGTCCCTGGTACGAGCGGCTGACTTCGTGTCCGCCTTGCATCGCGACCGGAGTGCCCTTATCAATGGCGGGACCGATCAGTTGGAAGTTGTTGGGAATCTTCCAGAGCACTTTGCAGTTCGTAGCTTTTTCCACGTCTTCGTCGGTGAAACCGGGGATCTTCTTATAGCGGTTCAAGACCATGCGCAATCGGTCTCGGCTGGCACCTTCCTGCAGAAAGTCATGAACGCGGCTGGCGCTCCAGAGCGAAACCACATCGGTTTGCGCCACCATCAACACCGCATTCGAAAGATCGCAGATCATCTGCATGGTCCCATCGAGGCGGCCCGAGCAATCCACCACGACAAAACTGTATTGGCTGACGAGCAGATCAAAGAGTTTGGCAAGTTCGGATGCCGACGGGATGCCTGCGTGCGGTTGCTGTGCTCCCGAAAGGAGTTGCAGACCATTGCGGTACGTAGTCATCAGGCCATCGAGCAGCGAAACATCCATGCGATGCAGATTCTGAAGCGCATCAACAATGGTGAACTGCGGCCGCAGGTTCAGTTGCAGACTGGCATGGCCGATCGGAGCAAAATCCACCAGCACAACTCGTCCGTGAGCTTCCTGCAGGGCGACGGCAGTGTTAACTGCGGTCGTGGTCGCACCTGCACCGCCCTTGGCGTTCAGGAACGTAAAGACGCGGGCCTTGCTGGAACTGCGCTGAGCGCGGCTGAGTGATGCTGTAAAGCGCGTGAAGGCCTCAATCAGGGCCTCGTGACCGGCAGATCGATCCACGAATTCCCGTGCGCCTGCCCGCATGGCAGAAACGATCGTGGCCGGATGGGTCATCTCACCAACTGCAAAAATCGTGATGTCGGGCGTCGCGGCGTGAATCAATTCAATGGCATGGACAGCGCGCTGCGCATTCCGCGGATCAATATCCACCAGAATCACTTCCGCTCGCTGATCTTGTAATTGGCGCAGGATGGAATCGCTCGGGCCATGGGGGAAGCCCACTTGGCTCATGACGATACGAGCCAGATGCGTGCTTTCCGCGCGCGTATTGAGAATGACGGATTGTTCGCGATCCTCGGTGAGGATAGCGACGGCGATCCCTTGCATGAGTCGATTCTCGGTGTTCATGGTCATGCTACGAACTTCCTTCGTCGGGGCCAAGTGACCTTCGTAATGGTGTGCCTTGGACGATGTGGCAGGTTGGCTGCGAATTTCCGCAGGTGTTCAGAAATTCGACACTCTGCTGTTGCCAAGAATTGTAAGGCAGAAGCCTCCAATTGGGAAGGCGCTGGGAAAGGCTTGATGGAAGCCGCTTTTAGTGCTGCACGTAGCGCGCGCTCGCCGCCGCAGAAGCTGCCGAGACGCGGATAAATTTTGCCGTGGGTTCGCGGTCATCTGCCGGCAAATATTCGTAGGAATCAAGCTGCGCAGCGATGCCGTTATGTTGGCCACCCTGGGGCGCTTCCGCGCGCAGAATACGTCCACGGCAACGCACTGGCATGCTCTCCCCCAACGTGATCTCGGAGGGCATGGTAAACGTCAAATCCACAACCGCTCCAACCGGCATGGCGCCTTCGGAGTAGAAGAAGATCCCGCGCCCGCTGAGGTCCTGGGTAAAGCCAGTCAGCATCCGTTCTTCAAAACAGATCGCCACCGGCACATGGACTTCGAAGCGCTGAGCGGCGCGGCGTTCCAGTCGATTTGGTCCGTCGTTCATGTGTGTCCTTATTTCAAGACGGGCACAACCCGAATGAACCTTAACTCTACAGCGGAACCCGCTCGCTGGGAAGTTGCAAATCGGTGACGGCGAAGGCCTGTGGAAAAACGGCACGAAAGTAAACACCGGTGATTTGCAGTCTTTCTGCAGGTTGCCGACATCAGAGAGATGTGACAAGGTTTTAGGAGAGTGATCGAAGCGCCGCATTCCAGTAGCGAAGAGACCGAAGCGAATGGTTCGCCGTCGAGGTGGGCGACCACCATGCGGGCTTTGCGTCATCGCAATTTCCAGCTCTTCTTCAGCGGACAACTAATTTCGCTAGTCGGCACCTGGATGCAGAGCGTGGCGCAGGCGTGGCTCGTCTACGAGAAAAGCCACTCCGCACTGTTGCTCGGTGCAGTCGGGTTTTCCAGCCAGATTCCTGTATTCCTGACGGCACCGATTGGCGGCATCACCGCCGACCGCGTGAACCGAAAGCACCTCGTAATCGCAACCCAGGTTGCCTCCATGATTCTGGCGGCGATTCTGGCAGCACTCACGCTCAGCGGACGAGTCGAGATCTGGCACATCTTTGTGCTGGCGGCGTTGCTCGGCGTTGTCAATGCCTTCGACATTCCCGGGCGCCAGTCCTTTCTCGTGGACATGGTGGGCAAGGAAGACCTGATGAACGCCATCGCCCTCAATTCTTCCATGTTCAACGGCGCGCGTGTGATCGGTCCCGCGGTAGCCGGAATCCTGGTCGCCCGCATCGGTGAAGGCTGGTGCTTCGCAGCGAACGCCATCAGCTACATTGCCGTCATCATCGGTCTCATGATGATGAAGGTGCACTGCCCCCCGCGGACCACCGGACATTCTCCGATTGAAGATATAGTCGAGGGCTTCCGCTGGGTGAATTCGAAAGCAATTATCCGCGCGCTGCTGTTGCTGATTGGTCTTATCAGCCTCGTCGGCATGCCCTACACCGTGCTGATGCCAGTGTTTGCCGATCAGATACTGCACGGCGGCGCCCGCGGCCTGGGAATTCTTATGGGTGCAACCGGCGTGGGTGCGCTGTTAGGAGCACTGACGCTCGCCGCGAAAACAGGCGTGAAAGGTCTGGGACGCTGGGTAGCGATCACCTGTGGCACCTTTGGAATCAGCCTGGTCCTATTCTCATTCTCGCGCTGGTTCTGGCTCTCGGTGCTTTTGTTATTGCCGGCTGGTTATTCCATGATGCTGCAGATGGCGTGCTCGAATACTCTCATTCAGAGTATGGTTCCCGACCAGCTTCGGGGGCGCGTGATGGCCCTTTATTCGATGATGTTCATGGGCATGGCTCCGTTCGGAGCGTTGTTCGGCGGAGCGCTGGCGCATCGGATGGGTGCACCCATCACCGTTGCCGTAGGAGGAGTTGCCTGCATTCTGGGAGCGATTTGGTTCTGGCGCGCACTTCCAGACCTACGCATCGAAGCCCGCCGCCTCATCGTAGCCCAAGGCCTCGCCGGAGGCGAACCCGAGCAGGAACTGAACGCGCAGCCAGTCGACGAGTAGCCGTCGCTATGCTTCTTGCGTGACCGCCGCGTGCTGCTCCAGGTCGGGAGTTTCCGGTCCCGCGGCGAGCGCGGCTACGCCATACTCATATCCCTTATCGAATGCCTTCAGATTCAAATCGCGGAAGCTCGCCGGCACGGAATCGCCAACCGCTTTGCGCACGGCATCGGCTTGCAGTATCTGTGTGACCGCCGTGAAGAAGCCCACCATCACAATGTTGAGCACCATGCGCTTGCCGAGTTCTTCCGCCAGTCGTGTTGCGGGCACACTGTAAATCCTCGTGTTTTTCGGCAAATCAGCTACGCGCACTAAATCGCGCTCGATCAGCAGCATGCCGCCGTCTTTCAACTCCGACGCAAACCTTACATACGCTTCCTGCGACATGATGACCATGACGTCCGGCTGCGTCACGTAGGGATACAACACGGGTGTATCGGACAGAATTAGCTGTGCGCTACAGGCTCCGCCGCGCGCCTCCGGTCCAAAGTTTTGCGTCATCGTGGCGAACTGGCCCTGGTGAATCGAACACGCTTTCCCCAGCACAATCGCCGACAGAATGACGCCCTGTCCGCCGAATCCGGCAACGCGAATCTCAGTTAGTGGCATGAATCCTCCTCGCAACCGCCATCGGCGCTGCAGGCTAGGCCTTGCTCTTCGTCGTAATCCACGTACTTCTCGCCCAGGCTTTCGTGCATCTGGGCCTTCAGCAGCGTGCCGTAATCCGGCCGATCACGGTCCACAAACTTGCCGACGATGATCTCGCCTTGCAGTGTGAGCCCGACTTCGCTGGTGTTGGCGCCGTGCTTGGTCTTGCTCTTTTCCTTGTAATACTTCATCGTCTCCAGGCCGTCGCCCAGTTTGTTGCGGCGCTGGTACAGCGTCGGACACGGCGAGATCACCTCGATAAAGCTGAAGCCCTTCTTGTTGAATGCTTCGGTGATTGAGCGCGCCAGTTGCTTCACATGGAATGTCGTCCAGCGTGCTACATAAACGGCGCCTGCTGCTTCGACCAGATGCGGCAGATTAAATGCCGGCTCGAAGGTTCCATAAGGCGAAGTCGAAGTCGTCGCATGTCCCGGCGTTGTCGGAGCCGTCTGCCCGCCCGTCATCGCATAGATCAGGTTGTTGACACAGATAACTTTGAGGTCCACGTTGCGTCGTGCCGCATGAATCAGGTGATTCCCGCCGATCGCGGAAAGGTCGCCGTCACCCGAATAAACCACAACATTCAGGTTGGGATTGGCGAGCTTCAATCCAGTAGCAAACGGAATCGCGCGCCCGTGCGTGGTGTGAAACGAATCCAGCTTCACATAGCCAGCGACGCGCCCCGTGCAGCCAATCCCGGAGACCAGCGCCAGCGTCTTCAGGTCGATCTTGGAATCGATTAGCGCTTCGGCAAAGCAGTTCACGGTCGTTCCAATGCCACATCCTGGGCACCAGATGTGCGGCATGCGATCCGAGCGCAGAAACGGCTCAACTGGATTGCCAGGTGTTGGAACCGGAGTGGGATGGATCAGCGTGGTCATCGAACGGCCTCCTGGATCACGGCAAGGATTTCTTCTGGATGATGCACGCTTCCGCCTGCGTGGGGAACAAGGAACGTCTTGGCTTTTCCTTCCGCCGCGCGTTGAACTTCGCGGGCCATCTGCCCAAGATTCAATTCCGGTACGACAAACGCTCTTGTGCGCGCTGCCAGTTCGCGAATCTTAAAGTCCGGGAAAGGCCAGGCAGTAATGAGTCGAAGTTTGCCAACTTTCATTCCCTTTGCTCGGGCCATGTCAATGGCGCGCTGCGCGACTCGCGAAGTGATGCCATACGAAACCACGATGACGTCAGCATCTTCCGTCGAGTCCTCTTCGAACATGCTGATCCGTTCGACTGCAGACAAAATCTTGTTCTGTAGTCGTCCGACCAAGGTCTTCTGCATCTGCGGCGTCATGTTGGGATAGCCCCGGTCATCATGGGTCAGTCCGGTCACGTGGAACTTGTAGCCCTCTCCGGCATGCGCCATCTCCGGGACCATATCTCCATTGGTACCGTACGGAAGATAGTCTTCCACTGACTTCCGCGTGTGTTTGCGTGGCACGACTTCAATTTCATCGGCGGGCGGAATCACAACCTTCTCCGTCATGTGTCCGACGACTTCATCCATCATGAACATCACCGGAATGCGAAACTCTTCGGCGAAGTTGAACGCTTTCACCGTGAGGTCGAAGCACTCCTGCGGCGAATTCGGACAGAGCGCGATGATTTCGTAGTCGCCGTGCGATCCCCAGCGTGCCTGCATCATGTCGCCTTGCGCGGGAAGCGTGGGTAATCCAGTCGATGGTCCGCCACGCTGCACATCCACGAACACGCATGGCGTTTCCGTCATCGCCGCGTATCCGATGTGCTCCATCATCAGCGAAAAGCCTGGGCCGGATGTAACCGTGAACGCTTTGGCTCCGCCCCACACTCCGCCTTGCAGCGTGATCGAAGCAGCTAACTCGTCTTCCATCTGAATGAAGCATCCGCCAACGGTTGGAACACGTTGGGCAAAGCGCTCCACAACTTCGGTGGAAGGAGTGATCGGGTAGCCGGCAGCAAACCGCGCGCCAGCCGCCAACGCGCCTTCGCAGCAAGCGTGATCGCCATCAATGAAATGGGTGCCTGTCAGCACCCCACGCGGATCAGCCTTCATTTTTCACCTCCGCCTTTTGCTCTGGCGCCGGAGCCGGCGTCTTGTAGCCGTAAATGGCGAAGTCAGGACAGTACATGCCGCAAAGATCGCAGCCGCTACACTTGTCCGGCGATACCACGTGCGGTGGATGATAGCCTTTGGAATTAAATGCCGAGGAGAGCGCCAGCACTTTGGTAGGACAGAACTCCACACAAAAGCCACACGCCTTACACCGCTCGACAACGATGGAAACGCTTCCCTTCGCCACGAATACCCCCACAAGCGAGGGCGTAGATGCCCCCGAAAGCTTCCCCAGCATTATGGGTTTTGGGCATCGCAGGAGGGTGTGACACGCGTCACGGACGCCTGTGAGATCAGCTACAGTTCGGGTGGGTCCAAAAGCGCTTTTTAGGCAAATTCCGGCTCGAAGTCGTCTTCGGAGACCGTTTCTAGCTGCCGTTTGATTTGCATCCGCGAGTACTTCGTATTCCGTTCCGCAGGAATTCGCCCGATCTCCAGAATTAATGACTGGAAATCTTCCGGGCTCGTGTACTGCCCAGCCTCGGACCCAGCTTCACGCGAAATGTTTTCTTCCATCAAGGTTCCGCCGTAATCGTTGGCGCCCGCCTGCAGGCAGAGCTGCGAAAGCCCCCGATTCAGCTTCACCCATGAGACCTGAATGTTATGGATCGACCCGGCCAGCAAAATCCGCGCCAGCGCATGAACCTTTAAATGCTCTTCGACCGTCGGGCCCGTCCGCGCTAATCCCTGCTGAAACAAAATCGTGTTCTGATGCACGAAACCTAACGGAACGAATTCCGTAAACCCCCCGGTCTCCGACTGAATCTGGCGGAACAACGACAACTGCTTCACCCAGTGATCCGGAGTTTCCATGTGTCCATACATCAACGTCGAAGTGCTTGGAATCCCGCACAGATGTGCCGTCCGAATTACATCCTGCCATTGCGCGACAGAAAGCTTATTGCGCGAGAGCACGTGCCGCACTTCATCGTCCAGCACTTCAGCCGCAGTTCCCGGCAGCGTATCCAGTCCGTTATCTCGCAGCATGCAAAGGTAGTCGCGTAACGGCATTCCCGTGAGTTCCACGCCATACACAATTTCCATCGGAGAAAATGCGTGGATATGCATTTGCGGTACGGCGTTTTTCACAGCTCGCAAGATGTCACGGTAATAATATGGGTCCAGATCCCGCGGCAGGCCGCCCTGGATGCAGACTTCCGTCGCGCCCAGTTCCCACGCTTCTTTCGCCTTGCGTCCCATATCCTCGAGCGAATGAAAATACGTATCAGCTTCTCGTGGGCCGCGACTGAACGCGCAGAACTTGCATCCCACAAAACAAATGTTCGTAAAATTGATATTGCGGTTCACGACATAAGTGACGATGTTGCCCACCAGGTCGCGACGCAGCGTGTCCCCCGCCGCCAGAAGGGCGATCAGATCGTCGCCCGAAGAATTGGCCAAAGCATGACGCTCGGCATCGCTGAGGCAAGCCCCGTCTTGTGTCTCCAGCACGCGCTCCAGAGCGCTGCGAATAGCAGGAGTGGCGGCGACTGCGGCTTCGTCCCAGGTTAGCTGCGGGAAGTTCTCGCGTTCCGTTTTTCTCGCCATGTATTTCCTCCTACCGAAAAAGATCCCGCTTCGCGGGCCGGATCAATTGACGCGCCGAACCCTTCCCCCGTTGCCACATCACTCCACGAACAATGCAGGCCGGTGTACGCGCCAGTTTGCCTGACACCAGCCCCGCCGCACAAGCCAGTTCATCCGCGAGTGCGTGGACCGTGCCGTGCAGTTCGTATCCGTGCGGGTCGCGACGTCCGCGATAATCGACCAGCGGCCGCATACCCGCAACGCCGATCGCCACATCCGTCAGCCCTTCGCGCCACGCCCGCCCAAAACTGTCGCTTACAATCACAGCGACATCCACGCCCAATTGCCTTTTCAATTCGCGCCGCAACTTCGCCGCTGAGCGGTCGGGATCCGCCGGAAGCAGCACCGCATGTTTGCCGCCGTCCACGTTCGAGACGTCTACGCCGCTGTTCGCGCAGACAAAGCCGTGTCGAGTTTCCGTAACCATTACGCCATGTTTTTGACGCAGCACCTGCCGACTTTCGCGCAAGGCCAGTTCACTCACGCGCGCGTCCAGGCCGTGCCGGCGAGCCCACATCCGAGAAGCAGGGGAAGGCTGAATTGTGTCGAGCGAGACCAGCGCCCCTTCCGACTTCGAAACGATCTTGTGCTTCACCACGACGACGTCGCCGTTTCGCAGCCGGAGCTCGCATTCACCTAATGCCTCCGTCAAAGCCTTGCTCAAAGAATCGCCGGGGCGGATGTCTTGCGGAAAGCGAACCGGAAGAATGCAGACGCCGCCCCGCGCCTCGCTCCGTTTTAGGGTGGCGCAGCGCTTCAGCGCTGCGTTAAGCTGCCCATCCTTGGTTGCGGCTTTAGCCGCTGAGGGTCCTACTCGGCTTCTACCCATGCTCAACCTGCATGCGGCCCGCTAGACTCCAACTCCGAATCAACCGTTGTGACCGCGTTTCACCGTTTGCCTGCGCAAGTTCTTGAAGATCTTCCGGTCGGTCCACATCGCGCGCGATGCCCGGCAACTCCATCACTGCACAAGGCAGACCAGTAGCCTTTGCCGCGGCCAGATGCGGCTGAAAGCTATCGTTCCCAAATCGCAACGGAAACAGATCGCTCGGCGCACGCCACGCCGCATTGGTCCCGCGCCGGGCTGCATCCGGGACCAGAACGGCTCCGCGAGCAGGCGCCGCATCCGCAATTTTCTGGAGTTCGTAGTGATCGATCAGCGGGATGTCGGCAGGAACGACGAGAGTGAAGTCAACTCCGCGCGCTCGGGACGCAGCCGTCGCCATTTCGATGGCGTTAGTCTCTCCAGAATTGTCATCGTCCGCAAAGATCTCGAAACTCAACCGTGCTGCCATGTCGCGCGCAAATGGATCGCTGGTCACAACAGCAACGGCGGGCCGCTTTTGCCATCGCGCCAGAGCCTGCAACACGTCTTCGCACATCGCCCGTGCCAGAGCCAAACGCTCTTCAGGAATCAGAACAGCAGACAGCCGCTGCTTCGCCTCCGTCAGATTCTTCACCGGCACCAGAATCATGAAGGCCCCAGGGCACCCGGCGCGGAGGGCATTTTGTGGCAAGCTACAAGAACGCTCTTTGCCAGTGCCACCCGGTCTTCGTTCTTGCGCATGATGGTCGATGCGCAGCGTACATGCATACCCGTCTTGCTGAGCGCGTCGGCTGCTGCCGCATCCTGCGAGTCCACAACCAGCAGATCAAGAAAGTCGCGATAATAATCAGCGACCCCCGCAATCGACACAGCAAATCCCTGTGCTGCCAGCAGGATTCCAGCAGGGCCTGTCACTGCGGTCTTTCCTACGATCGGACTGACCGCGGCCGTTCGCCCGCGGCTCTCACGCAATGCCTCACGAATTCCCGGCACTGCCAGGATCGGTCCAATGCTGGTCACAGGATTACTCGGCGCGAGCAGCACCAGATCCGCCGTGCGAATTGCCTCAATCACACCCGGCGCCGGTTCTGCTTCCGTGGCACCCGCAAACCGCACCGACTCCACCGGATCCTGATACCAGCGCTGCACGAAATATTCCTCAAAACTCAAATCGCCGGCCGGAGTCAGAACTCGAGTCTCGACCCGCGAATTGCTCATTGGTAAAACCCGTGCTTTCACCCCGAGGCGCGACGCGATTTCAGCCGTCACTTCCGTCAGCGTCTTGCCTTCGGCGAACAGCTTCGAGCGAAAAATGTGTGTGGCCAGATCGCGGTCTCCAACATGAAACCACGTCGGCTCACCAAACTGACCCATGGTGTTCAAACAATAAAACGTGTCGCCCTTCACGCCCCAGCCGCGCTCCTGGCTGAGTCTGCCCGCAAGCATGTAGGTGATCGAATCGATATCGGGCGACATATACAAGCCCCACCAAGTCAGGTCGTCGCCCGTGTTAACGATGATCGTCAACTCCTCTTGCGGGATGACCTGCCGCAAGCCGTCCACGAATTTCGCGCCACCCGTGCCACCAGTTAGAACCGTGATCATGCCGCATCTCCGCAGATCGTGGTGAGAGGATGCCCGGCCAGGCGCTCGTTCAGCACCTTGCTCTTCGTCCTAGCCTGCTCTGCGAACTCAGGATATACCGGCAGCCGCTGGCGGAGCGCGAATCCCTTGGCCTCCGTTCGCGCACGCAATTGATCGAGATGCGGCCAGGGTTTTTCCGGATTGATGAAGTCTGGAGTCAGCGGCGAAACTCCGCCCCAGTCATTGATCCCGGCGTCGAGCAGATCAGCATAATGCGGATCGGAAAGATTCGGCGGCGCCTGAATGTTCATTCCTCGCATCATCAGCCGCGCCACCGCCAGGGTGCGCAACATCTCATTGCGATCCGGTTCCACCCATCCCGCCATCGGCGTGGCAGGCTTGGCGCGGAAATTCTGCACAATGACTTCCTGAATGTGCCCGTACCGCTCGTGCACGTCACGAATCGCCGCTAGCGTATCCACCCGTTCTTCAATCGTCTCGCCGATCCCCACCAGAATTCCAGTGGTAAACGGAATCTTCTGTTTCCCGGCTTCCTCTATTACGCGTAGCCGTTTCGCCGGAACCTTGTCGGGAGCGTTATCATGCGCCGCTCCCTTTACCAGCAGCCGGTCGCTCGTGGTCTCCACCATCAGACCCATACTCGGCGCCACGCGTGCCAACCGCTCCAGCCACTCCGCACTCATCAGCCCCGGATTCGGATGCGGCAGCAAACTCGTTTCCCGCAGCACCATCTCGCACATCGCTTCCAGATAATGCAGCGTGGATTTGTATCCCAGATGCTTGAGCGTCTCACGCATTTCGGGAAACATCAGTTCCGGCTTGTCGCCCAGGCTAAACAGCGCCTCGGTACATCCCATGCGCTCGCCGGCCCTTACTACTTCCATGATTTCGTCCGGCGTCATTGTGTGCGCCCCCGGCTGCCCCGGATCGCGCCGAAACGTGCAGTATCCGCAGTAGTCGCGGCAAAGATTGGTGAGCGGAAGAAAGACCTTGCGCGAATAAGTGATGACAGGAGGCTTGAACCGCGCCCGGGTACGTTGAGCAGCGTCCAGCAGTTGCAGAAGTGACGAATCATCCGAATGCAGCAATTGGCAGGCAGTCTCGCGCGAAATCGGATCGATGTTCGACTCGATCATCTCCAACAGATGTGGGCCAATCGGTCGTTGAAGTTGTGTCGTCATAAGTCCGACGCTCTGACCTGCTCCCGCTGCGGACACCCGCGCCCTTTCGTTGGCAATGATGATAGCGGACGCTGTCGCCTTTTGTGTTTGGATGCCGGAAGAATGCCCTACGCCGCATTGCTCTTTCGGCCTTGCTTTCGCCGTGGTAGCGTGGTGATATCTCTAGCGAAAGCGCATAGCATGAGTCTCGCCGCCACCGATTTCCGCAAGGCCATGGGATGTTTCGCGACCGGAGTCACCGTGATCACCGTCGATCAGGATGGCGAAATCCACGGCATGACGGCCAATTCCTTCAGTTCGGTTTCGCTTGATCCGCCATTGGTTTTAGTATGCGTGGACCAGCGAGCCAAAACTCACTCGCATCTGCACACGCGCAAGCGTTTTGGAGTCAACGTCCTTAGCAGCGGCCAGCGCGCGATCTCCGAGTACTACGCCCGCTCGACCGCAGCCCATCAGCACGCAGAAGATGCCGGAGCCAGCTTCGCCCGGACCGCTCACGGCACGCCAGTTCTCGAGGGAGCGCTGGCCTATATCGAATGCCGCCTGCACTCGACCCAACCCGCCGGCGACCACACAATTTTTATTGCTGAAGTAGAACAGGTGGAAATCCGCGAAGGCGAACCGCTCCTCTATTTCCGAAGCAAGTATCGCGAAATCGCATCGACCACCCAGCCAGAAGATCAAAAATAAGTCTGCAAGCTCGGTGGGTTTACTTCTGCATTCTGACTTCTAACTTCTGCATTTCCCTATTTCATCACCAGCTTCGCAATCGTAGCCAACTGCATATTCGAAGTGCCTTCATAAATCTTCCCAATCTTCGAATCGCGCCAATATTTTTCCACTGGACAATCTTTCGTGAATCCGTATCCGCCGTGAATCTCAATTGCCAGCGACGCCACGCGCTCGGCGACCTGCGAACAAAACAGCTTTGCCATCGCCGCTTCCTTTACATAGTCTCCGCCGGCATCTTTCAGGCGCGCCGCGTTGTACACCAACAAACGCGCGGCCTCGATGTCAGTCGCCATCTGTGCAATCTGAAACTGCACACCCTGAAATTCCGAAATCGGTTTCCCAAACTGCTTGCGTTCCTGCGCATACTTCGCCGCGAACTCCCATGCCCCGCGCGCCACCCCGAGCATTTGCGCGCCAATCCCGATACGCCCCTCGTTCAAAGTCTCAATCGCGATCTTGTATCCCTTGCCCACTTCGCCCAGCACATTTTCCTGCGGCACGCGGCAATCTTCCAAAATCAACTCGCACGTGGACGACGCCCGAATCCCCAGCTTGTCCTCTTTCTTTCCAACCGTAAATCCCGCAAAATTCTTTTCAATCAAAAACGCCGTAATGCCCTTGTACCCCTTCGACACGTCCACTGTCGCAAACAGAATGAAGATGCCGGCTTCCTTGCCGTTCGTGATCCAGAGCTTGCGCCCGTTGAGCACATACTCGTTGCCCTTTAACTCCGCGCGCGTCTGCAACGCAAATGCATCCGAGCCCGATCCCGCCTCGCTCAGCGCATAGGCCCCAACCGTGTCGGCGGCCATCTTAGCCAGGTAGCGTTTTTTCTGTGCCTCATTTCCCCAGCGTATGATCGCGTTCGCCACCAGCGTATTCTGCACATCCACAATCACGCCCGCGGAAGCGTCCACGCGCGAAAATTCCTCTACCGCCAGAATCGCCTCGAAAAAAGTTCCACCCGCGCCGCCATACTGCTCCGGAATCTCGATCCCCATGAGCCCCAGCTGAAAAAACTGCTCGAGCAGTCCGGGATCGAACACCGCCTTCTCATCCATCTCTTTCACGAGCGGACGAATCTTGTCCTCGGCAAACTGCCGCACGTTGTTACGAAACAAAATTTCGTCTTCGGTAAGAGTCGTCAGAGGAATAGGGGTTGCGACCAGCGTTTCCGGCATAATCACCTTCAAGTAGAGACGCGGCTTGCCGCGTCTAAGCAGAATAGAAACTGAAAAATTGTAGCAGTCATCCCCATCGAGGCCACGACCACTCGGTCGGTCAACCTTGCGGTTGAGTTCCAGTTGAGAATCAAACGCGTCACCAATGCTGCAAGGATCGAGCGGGTAACTTCTGCAATCTGACTTCTAACTTCTGACTTCCAATTCCTACTTCCCCCCGACCTCCGCCACCGTAAGTTCATCCGCCTCGCGCAGTTCCGGAAAGAGCCAGGCCCACAACCCAATCACCGCCAGTGTCCCCACTCCCCCAACCACCACCGCCGTCACCGGCCCTAGCCATTGTGCCGTGATCCCCGACTCGAACTCGCCCAACTCATTCGACACGCCAATAAACAGCATGTCCACGGCATTTACGCGCCCGCGCATCGCATCCGGAGTCGCAATCTGAATCAGCGTCGCCCGAATAATGACGCTCACCATATCGCTAGCTCCCAACAGCAACAGCACCGCCAGCGAAAGATAGATATTCGTCGAGAGACCAAACACAATCGTGCACACGCCAAATCCGGCAACCGCCAGAAGCATAGCCACGCCCGCCCGCCGCCGGATCGGCCAGTGCGCCACCACAATTGCCATCAGAGCCGCGCCCACCCCCGGGGCGCTCCGCAGCAATCCCAGCCCCCATGGGCCCGTATGCAAAATCGTCTTCGCATAAATCGGGAGCAGCGCCACTGCACCACCCAGCAGCACAGCAAACATGTCTAACGAAATCGATCCCAGAATCAACTTCTTCTCAAAAATGAAACGAAATCCCGCGAGCACATTGCGGACGTTGAAAGAAGTGGTGTGCTTTTCTCCGTGACCTCTGTGTCCTCTGTGGCGAAGATCTTCAGCGGACATCGTATCGGCGGCAGCCGAAGAAAGCGCATCGTCGATAGGATGAATCCGAAACGTAAGCGCGACCGACAAAGCCGAGACCGCGACAGTCATTATGTAAACCACGGCCGGCCCATGAAACAGAGCGTAAGCGATCCCGCCCATGGCCGGCCCCGCGATCGTTGCCATCTGAAACGTACTGGCATTCCACGCCACCGCATTCGCGAAATGCTCCTTAGGCACCAGATGCGGCAAAATTGCGCGGCTCACTGGAAAACTGAACGCCCGAACAATTCCCAGCCACACCAGCACGACATAAATCCAATGCACGGATGTGGGCGCCACTCGATAGATGACCAGCAGCAACGCCGAGCAACTCGCATACCCGGCATACACCCATATCAAAAGCTTGCGCCGGTCCAGAACATCCGCCGCATGCCCAGCAAAAAGAAAAAGCAAAAATCCTGGCAGAAACTGCGCCAGCCCCACATACCCCAGATCCAGCGGACGCCGCGTAATCTCGTAAACCTGCCACCCGACGGCCACCGACTGCATTTCCAACGCGACAACAATAAAAAATCGCGCAACCGTATACGAAACATAGTTGGGATATTGAAAAGCGACGCGTCCAGCCAGTCGCGGGTCTCGCGCGGTGAGCATTCCTTATTACTTTGCCATGAAACGGTGTGGTCTTGGAAAGGCGACACGCTATGACTTGTAGCGCGGACACTTCTGTCCGCGAACGCCCCAACTAGTAGTTCCTGTAGCTTAATCAGAGTCTTCTCAACCCCCTTTTTCCCGTTTCGGCACCCCGATTCATCACAAATTTCATGTGCGCTACGTCCTAGCGCAATAACTTCAAACCAGAAAAGATAGATCAATATCTTTTGCCGCCAGCAAGGGGCCAGGCGCACACCTGAGCCGGACAAGCAGCAGGCGGCGGGCAAAGAGTGGGGGAATCAGATATTAAGTGGCACCGAATCAAGACTTTACTTGCAACTCCTTCCATATCAAGACTTTGGAAGGAAGTTTTCCCTAACCCGCTGATTCCAATAGACCGGGTAGGGAGGGGTACCCCAAAAGGTGAACGAACAGAGAACAGAGAACCGAATTCAAGGAGTCACATGCAATCATCTACGGAATCCTCGTCAGCAAAACGCTGTGAACATATCCACACCGCCGGAACGCAATGCGGATCGCCCGCTCTTCGCGACGCGCGATTCTGTTACTACCATCAGGAAAATCGTCCGAAAGAAATCGAATGCCATCGCGAGGGCGAGATGCCTTCGGACGGTCAACTTTTTCTGCCCGTCTTCGAGGATGCCCACTCCATCCAGGTGGTCATCCGCCAGATCATGCAACTCCTGCTGCAAAGAAAAATCGGGGAGAAAACCGCGGGCTTGCTGCTCTACGCAATCCAGATCGCGTCCGCGAATCTCAAACACATGAGCAACGAAAAACCGCAACAGGAGGAGGTTGTCGTGGATCTCGCTACCATCGCCGAAACTCCGCTGGACCAGACCGATTTCTTCGACGACGATGGCGAAGATCCGGTTCCCGAGCCCGACACAATCGACCGCGCCGAACAGGAAGAAGAATGCCGGCGCTGTAAAGCCGAACTCCAGCGTCCCGAACAGATCAATATCGGGATCTACCCCGAATTCGAACCGTCGAGTATTCCGATCGAGCGGCTGCGCAAGGCGAAACGCTTGTTCGAAGATGAGATCGGAAAATACGAATCCCGCGAACTGCCACAAAGTAATTCCGGTGAAGATTGCAAAAGCAATTCGTCCGAAGGCCTTCCACCAGGGACCATCCAAGCTTGCGAAGAAAGAAGAAAATATGTGAACTGATTCAGAGTCGACGCAAACTCTACTTACGATTAATCAGCGAAGCCACGTAAGCGGCTCCGAACCCATTGTCAATATTGACTACGCTGACATTGGAAGCGCAGGAATTCAACATGCCCAAGAGAGCGGCCAGACCCTTGAACGCAGCTCCATAACCAATGCTGGTAGGAACAGCGATGACCGGAACTCCGACCAAGCCTCCAACCACGCTGGGAAGAGCGCCTTCCATTCCCGCGCAGACAATGATGACTCGCGCTTCCGCCAACACGCTTTGATGAGCCAGCAGCCGATGAATGCCCGCAACTCCAACGTCGTAAAGATGCTGAACGCGATTGCCCATCAACTCGGCAGTCACCACTGCTTCTTCGGCCACAGGAATATCGCTGGTTCCAGCCGAAACCACAGCAATGACGCCTTTTCCATACCGCTTGCGGTCGCGCTGCAAAGTAATCGCACGAGCCAGTGGACGATATTCGAGTCGTCGGGCAGCACGAGCAAGACCGGAACTCTTCTTAGTCCGTTCCGCAGAAGACCCTTCGCTCAGCGCCTCCACAACCGCTTGGTACTGCTCCCCGGTTGCGCGCGTAGCCAGAACGTTCCCCTCATGCTCAGCGAGTCGAGCGAAGATCTTCGCCACTTGTCCCGGAGTTTTCCCCTCGCTGAAGATCACTTCCGGCATTCCTTGCCGCAGCGCCCGATGATGATCCACCTTGGCAAACCCAAGGTCCTCAAACGGCAGATGTCGAAGCCGCTGCACAGCCTCATCAGGCGAGACCTTCTTGGCACGAACTTCAGCAAACAGAGAATGGAGCGATTTGGCGTTCATGGACTAGACCATTCTAGAGGAGGTCAGAAGAACAGGTTAGAGGTTGTGGGTTAGATGCAGACCCGAAAGTCCGTCTCTATCGCTTCCCCATAGGCTCTAACTTCTGCAATCTGGCTTCTGACTTCCGCAATCAGGCACTTCCTCAGCTTCCTCGAATCTCCGAAATGCAAGCCCTATCAGTCACTTACCCGCGATTACTCCAGAGGTTCTACGCCCTTCGGAGAGATTGCTGCACACCCTCCCGCAACCTATAATCGCTCTACTCTGGTTCTGGATCTCCGTCAGGTTTGCTCGTAGGTGACCCGAAGGTTGTAGTGTGCCTTTGAGCCGATAGATACTCGTATGCGAAAGAACCTGCAAGCTTTACTGATGGCCGGACTGACCGCGACCTCTTTCCTCACAGCGGTTTGCGCCCCACCATCTGCATTCGCGGCTTCGGGGATCACTGTCAGCACCGACGAGAACGGCCGCAAGATCTACATCAATGGCGAAAGCTCCTCAGCGGAAACTAAGGGAGCTTCGACTCTAGCGCCGAACGCCGAACCCGCAACGGCGGGCTCGCGCTCGGGCCTTATGTACTGGAGTTCCAAGGAACATCGGTTCAAAGCGGTTCCAACCAGCGGAGCTGTGATGCGAGCAGCCCGCTCCGCAGCTTCGGAAGTGAATACGTATCTCGATGGAAAGTCGCAGGCGCGGGCGTCAGAGCGTTCGTCCCTGAACATCGACTTCGGACGCTCGTCGTTCTCGCAAGGGGACATCGATGCGGCCATCGAACAGTCAGCAGCTCGGCACAATGTGGACCCGAACTTGGTGCGGTCGGTGATCAAAGTGGAGTCGAACTTCAACCCGAATGCTGTTTCGCGCAAAGGCGCAATGGGCCTCATGCAGCTAATGCCCGCAACAGCACGGTCGTTGAATGTTTCGAATCCCTTCGACCCACAACAAAACGTCGATGCCGGGGTTCGACATCTAAAGAAGCTGTTGCAGAACTACGGTGGCGATGTGCGGCTCAGTCTGGCCGCCTATAACGCCGGCTCGAAAGCGGTTGCTCGGAGCGCAGGCGTTCCCCGGTTTGCCGAGACCAGGAATTACGTTCGCAGAATTACCGATCTTTATGCCGGTGGTCGCGTGGATGGAGCGAGGACAGTCTTCAGCCCGGTACACGATCCAGTGCGAGTGCAGCGAGACTCGCGCGGCATGTTGATGATCAGCAATACGGACTAGAGAAGTCAGAAGTTGGAAGTCAGGATGCAGAAGTAAAAGCGGCCAACTTCCGGGACAAGTTTTGTAAGGACGTAGTTCGTAAAAGAAGTAGAAAAGTAGTTAAGTGAAAACCCAGGCTTCTACGACCCTAACTCGTGGCCAATCGGGCTTTTTGCATCGTGCTTCGCGATGGGCGGTTGTCGTGTGCCTGGTCGCGGCGGCGCTTCCCGCGGCCGCCCGGATTCGCCACAACGATGCCTGGGCGCGGTCGGAGTTTGCCAAAGCCGAACGCATGCGCGAAGCGCTGAATGGACGCCCGACGGGCGAGCGGACCCGGCGCGAATATCAGCGCGTGATTGACGGATATCGTCGCGTGTATTTTGGCAGCCCAGCTTCTTCCAAGGCCGATCCCAGCGTGGTTGCGACTGCGGAATTGCTGGTCGAGATGGGCCGCCGCTTCGACGACAACAAGATCCTGCGTAGCGCGGTGGAGGAGTATCGGTTCCTGCGGAAGGAATATCCGGGAAGCAAGTACCGCTTCGATGCCTTGTTTACCATCGGCGAGATCTACAAGGATGACCTGAACGACTCGGACGAGGCGCGGAAGACGTTTGAAGACTTCCTGCACCGGTATCCGCGCAATCGACTTGCCGACGATGCGCGTTCCGCCGTGAAAGAGATGAATGACGCGGCGGCCGAGAAGGAACGGTCGGCACGAAAAGGACGAGCCCCCGCTGCCGGAAAGCAGGTTGCTGGCGGCCGCACTGGAGACGCCGCTGCGAATAGCGATTCCGCAGCACCTAACGCCCCAAGCGAGACTTCCAAGGCAGATGCCAACGCAACTGCCGCGCGGCGCAACGAACTGCCTCGGGTCACGGGAGTTCGCCATTGGTCCACCCCGGATTACACGCGCGTTGCGATCGACGTCGAGGAAGACGTGAAGTTCAATGCCTCCCGCCTGGCGAATCCCGACCGGATTTTCTTCGATCTCCGTAATACGAAGTTGGCATCCACGCTGGTGGGAAAAACTTTCGATGTGGACGATGGCTTCCTGAAGAAGATTCGCGTGGCGGAATTTGAGCCCGGGCGCACTCGCATCGTCCTCGAAGTGGATGACCTGGCTCGATATGACGCGTTTCTGCTACCCGATCCCTATCGGCTGATCATTGATATTCACGGCAAGAAAACTAGAGCATCTGTACTGGCGAAACTACACGGGTTAGACGAACCGGCGCGGCCAGCGAAGGAGCCATCCCAAGGCGCTGACAATGATGACGCAGCGCTTGCGGCACAGAAGGGGCAGCACCAGAAGGCGGAGAAGGAACACGCAATCGTCGCCAAGGTTGACAAGGATGCGGAAGATGCGGACGTAGGTGCAGGAACTGACGAGGACGCGGCGAAGGCGAACGGCCCCGGCAAGGCACGCCAAGCTGGCAATGAATCTTCAGTAGTAAAGACTACGGTTGCCGTGAAGGGTAGCGACCGCCGAATTCCGAAGACGATTGTCGGGACGGACGACGAAACGCCGGTCAATGTGGCGCGTTCCGTTCGAGGCAAGAAGCGGGACCAAAAGGCAGCGCAAGGCTCAAACGAGTCGGCTGACTCAGTTCCAAGCGCCGCGAAGTCGAAAGATGAGAGCGCGGATGGGTCCGTAGAGGCGTCGAAAGCTGATCCGCCGGATTCGCAAACCGCGAGCGACTCGAAGGAGAATTCACCGCCGCGGACTCCATCCGTTACGTCATCAAAAGGCAGTTCACGGAAAAAGAAGTTGAAGGCTGCTACGCCACCTGCGCCCGACACTGAGGATTTGGAAGCGCGTGAGGCTCGGCCCACGGCTTCAGGAGATCGCTCGCTGACTCGAGCCCTCGGACTGAAAATCGGAAAGATCGTGATCGACGCGGGCCACGGCGGCCACGACACGGGGACAATTGGTCCGAACGGCCTTCTTGAAAAAGATGTGGTGCTCGATGTGGCTCGGCGGTTGGGGCGGTTACTGGAGTCCCGTCTTGGAGCGGAAGTGATCTATACCCGTCGCGACGACACGTTCATTCCGCTGGAAACGCGTACGGCCATTGCGAATCGAGCGCAGGCGGATCTGTTTATTTCGATTCATGCGAATTCTAGCCACGACGAAGACGCGCGCGGCGTTGAAACTTACTATCTGAATTTCACCTCGTCGCCAGAAGCCCTGGAAGTGGCGGCGCGCGAGAATGCCGTTTCCGAGAAGTCAGTTCACGAGTTGCAGGACCTGGTGAAGAAGATCGCGCTCAAGGAAAAGATTGAAGAGTCGCGCGAGTTTGCCGGAGACGTGCAGCAATCGCTTTACGGGGGGCTGTCGCTCAATAGCTCGGGAATTCGAAATCGTGGAGTGAAGAAGGCTCCGTTCATCGTGCTGATCGGCGCGAATATGCCGTCCATTCTGGCGGAGATTTCGTTTGTCTCAAATCCCACAGATGAGCGCAAGCTGGGAACCACGGAACATCGGCAACGGATCGCGGAGTCGCTGTATCGCGGCGTGTCGAAGTACGCCGGTGGACTCAGCGGTGTGAAGGTCGCGGCTAAGATGGAAAAGGCGGAAGGGCAGTAGCGAATTTTGGTCTCCGGGCAAACGCTGGACGCCAGTCTGGCTTTGAAATGTGTGCCATCTCCGAGATGCCTGTGACGTTCGTAATCCGATCTTTTCGCTAGTGCTGGTACGTTCCTTTGGGTCTCTGCTAGGTTGTAGCGGGAATGGTGTCGAAACTCGCAGGCGGATCATTTAACTATGCTTCGTTTCACCAGCGTGATTCTGCTTTGTGCCGCTACTATAACGGCGTGTGCGCAAAATCCAGCCGATCTTGCAAGTACCAAAGCAAGCATCATCGCACTTGAACATCTCTGGAATGACGCTCAACTGAATCGCGATTCAGCAGCCATTGCAGCGATGATTGGGGACCGCTTCGTCAATACGGAGTTCGACGGAGAAGTTACGAAGCGTGGGCAGTTCCTGGCGGATTTCGCCGACCCGAAATTCAAGCCCAGCCTCATGAATGTGCAAAATCTCGAAGTGGAAGTGTACGGATCAACCGCCATTGTGACCGGCGACTACCACGTCAAGGGTGTGTATGGCACCAAGCCTTACGAGCACGTGGGCCGGTTCACCGATACCTGGATTTTCCAAGACCGAAAATGGCTTTGTATTGCGAGCCATACAAGCCTCAAGAAGTAGCTGCCGTTCGCACCTTCCAGACAGCCTTGCCGCGGTTGTCCCCACAAAGCCCATGGTCCTTTCGGACATCAGCTTGCTGCGGCCAGTAGCGAGGCGAACGCAGGAGATCGTTCCACTCGGCATCGCGCCTAGTAAGTGTCTTGCCTTGTACTTGTGATAGCTGTGCTTTTGGAGGTGTCTCGGTAGTATTCTCCACTGGAGGCCTCCGATGAAATATGCCGCCCGCCGCGGGTTTGCAACGAATCTTGTCTCCCTCGCTCTGATCCTTCTAATGATTACGAACGGCGTTTTTGGCTCGGGACCACAGTTCGGATCGCAGCCTCCCACCGTGCAACGCGGTGTGCCCGCAGGTTCCGACGGCGGGACTCCATCTCAGCCGCCTTCCGCCGATACATTTGCACCGGCAGTCAAGACCGTACACATTGCGATTGATGCGTTGAGTAATCGACACGCCATCAGTCCTTACGTATATGGGGTTGCCTACCCGAATAGCGCAGCGGATATCACCGACAGTGGCACAACGGAAGTGCGCTGGGGCGGGAACGCAACGACTCGCTATAACTGGACGGCGGGCACGACGAACACCGCTGCCGACTGGTACTTCGCCGATTTTGGCTACTCGGAGATTGGCGACTCGGATTCGGCGAAGTTCGTGACGGATGTGAAAGCCGCAGGGAGCAATCCGCTGATGACCCTTGGGATGCTGCCCTGGGTTGCCAAGAATGTGAGTGACGGCAGCGCTTACAGCTTTTCGGTGGCGAAGTATGGATCGCAATGTTACGTCAATCCCTATAACTCGGATGATGGCGTTGGCATCAAGCCGGATTGCTCGACTCCGGTGACGGGAAACGATCCGAACGACGCCAACTTCGCCTTCCGTGATTCACCCCAGAAAGGCGACCCGCCGAACACTGTGTATCGCAATCAGTGGGTCGCGGGCCTTGCCACGGCTTACGGTTCAGCCCCCCATTTCTATGACATGGACAACGAGATGGATATCTGGGGCGGTACGCATCGAGACGTCCACCCCAAACCCACAGCGTACAACGAGATGCGTGACACATTCATCACCGAGGCGCGCGCGGTGAAGAGTTGGGATCCGGCCGCGATCCGCCTGGGCCCAGTCAGTTGCTGCTGGTGGTTCTATTGGAACGGAGCCAATAACAACGACAAAGCCGCGCATGCGGGCAACGATCTTCTGCCTTGGTGGCTAAACGAAGTCTATTGGCTGGATCAGATCGCGGGCACGCGTTCGGTAGATGTGTTCGACATTCACGCTTACCCGGATACACCGGACACGTCGAGCTGGAGTTTGGCGCAGAAGCAGGCATTGGCCCTGCGCATTTTTCGCGACTACTGGGACCCAACCTACGTAAGCGAGTCAGGGTCGATCAATCAGAACTGGGCTACGTTCATTCAGCCGAATAAGACAATTCCGTTTCGCATCCCGCGCATGCGAGCGATTGCCAACATGACTTATCCGGGGACGCCGTTAGCTTTCACGGAGTGGAATGCCGCGGTGGCAGGCGAGTCGGATTTCTCTTCTGCATTGGGCGATGCCGAAGCTTACGGCGTTCTGGGGCGCGAGCGTATTTATCTGGCCTCGCGCTGGACGGCTCCCGTGAATACGAATCCCAACTACCAGGCGTTGAAGCTTTATCGCAACTACGATGGGCAGCATCATACGTTCGCTGCGACTTCGATTTCGGCGGCGCATGACGCCGACGCCAATCTGTTCAGCACCTTCGCGGCCATCGATCCCTCAGGAACGACCATGACGATCATGGTGCTGAACAAGGCTCCGAGCGGAAACTACAAGGCAAAATTTGCGTTCAACGGATTCACGCCGTCGAAGGTGACGACGTACACCCTCTCGACCAAGAAGCCCACGACGATTGTGGCAGCGAAGACAAAAGTGTGGCCAGCAGGCATGACGTTCAAGCCTTATACGGCGACACTGCTAGTCGTGACGGGGACGATGGCGATGACTCCGGCGGCAGATTGGGATTTGAATCCGGATACGACAATGCTTCCGGCGGGTGGAACGGTTGCGCTGGCTCCGAAGATTGTTGCGGGATCGGGGACCGTAACGCTGGGTACTCCCCAGTTTGATACAGGTATTACGGTGGCGGTCACGCAGGGCACGATCACTTCGGGGCAGAACGGGGCGATCACGGTTACGGCCGGGAGTAATCCCGGGTTCTATCACTACAGCGTTCCCGGCACTGACAACGCCGGCGTTGCGCAGACGCAGAGTGGATGGATTCTCGTAGGGAATCCTCCGGCAACCTTCACCAAGACAGGAGACGGCCAGAAGGGAACTCACGGCACAACGTTGAATCTGTCGGTGACCCTGAATCCGGGATCGTCGGGCGGAAGCGCTCCGGGGGCGACCGTGTTCTTTACGACCGATGCCGGGAGCCTTTCGAGCCGGCTGGTCACAACGGACGGCTCCGGAAATGCGGCGGTCGTACTGACGTTGCCCCAAAGCACGGGCACCGTGCACGTCACCGCCGAGGGGCCGTATGGACTCGGACATCCCGACGTGGTCTTTACGGAGACATCGCAGTAGCTCTAGGGTTTGTAGCGCCGCCGCCCTCGGAACTGCCGGCGAGTCGCCCGCGCTACGAGATCACTTGCTGGAAACTTTCTGGCGCTGCCAGTAGTCTAATTCGGTAGGTAGGTGTGCCTTTTTCCGAATGAGAGTCTTCCGGTCACTTCTTCTCTTGCCGTTGGTTCTTGCGGGCATGGCGGCTGTATCCATGGTCGCGTTCGCGGCCGAGCCTTCTGCAGTCGGTCGGTCTGCACCTGCAGCTTCGGCTGCTCCAGGCCCAGTTCTGCCTTCCCAATTTAGCGGCTGGCAGATGAGCGGCTCCGCAACCAGCAGCTCTGATGCGGCGGTGGCTGACGAAACCAATGCCGGCGTGCTCAAGGAGTACGGCTTCCAGCGCCTCGAGAAGGCTGAGTACACGCGTGACGATGGGCGCAAACTCTCGATCAAGGCAGCAGTTTTTGAAGATGCCACCGGAGCATACGGAGCATTCACGTTTTACAGGGCCCCTGTCATGCGCGACGAGGAAGTCGGAAGGCTCGGCGCGTCGCTGAATAACCGCGTGTTGTTCATGCAGGGCAACGTGCTGGTGGATGCCATCTTCAGCAAACTGAGCGCGATGTCCGCGGCGGAAATGCGCGACTTGGCTGGCGCTCTCCCGGTGGTTGCCGGCAGTGATTCAAAGCTTCCTCCTCTCCGGAATTACTTCCCCACGCACGGATATCAGAAAAACACCGCGAAATATGTTCTGGGCCCGGCGGCGTTTGACCGCATGAATCCTCCGCTGCCCAGTCAGACCGTTGATTTCAAGCTCGGCCCGGAAGTCATGCTTGCGAAGTATTCGGTGACGGCGGGCGAAGCCACGTTGATGCTGATCTCCTATCCCACTCCGCAAATCGCAATTGAGAAATTGAAGGAGATTGATACCGCGCACCAAACGACAGCGCAGCAGCCAGGCGTGGCGACCATCGTGGATGTCGGCCCGTTCTTCGACAAGCGCACGGGGCCGATCATTGTCATCGCAGCGGGTCCGCTGTCGCAAAGCGAAGCGCGCAACCTGATGGGTGCGGTCAGCTACGATGCCGATGTCACGTGGAACCAGAACACCTACGCGACCAAGCGCGATAATCTGGCGAACCTGCTGCTGAACGTCATCATCCTCTGCGGCATCCTGATTGGGCTTGCCTTGGTCGTCGGAGTGGGATTTGGGGGCGCCAGAATCCTTGCCCGGCGGTTCTTCCCGGGTCGGGTGTCCGACGGGCCTGAAGGCATGGAATTCATCTCCTTGCACCTTGACGACCAAATCGCTCGAGGGCCCGAAGCGAACGGTAAGTGACTCAATCGAGAGTCGTTAGGGGACGGAAAGGGTGAAAAAGTCCCATTTTGGACCCGTTTGCTGACTTGTGGACTCTCTCTGTAAGTTGTTGAAAATAAGACTATTTAATTCCGAAATTTTGCTTGACACCCCCCTTTTCCGAGTCCTAAGATTCCCGCTAGAAAGTTCTGATGGTTTCAACCTCCGTTAGGACTATTCTCCCTTGAAAGAAAAGGTCACCCTGTTGCCGGGTGGCCTTTTCGTTTTGGAGCCAGTTCCCGGTTCTCAGTTCTCAGTGAAATCCAGCGGTACGTCTTCGCCAATCTAGTTTTCAACTTCTCATCCAGATGGATGGTCATTCCTCAGGGGCATTTACTGACAGGAACTGAGAACTCGTTCGGGAACCCTTTTGGCCTGTTCCGCGTATCCATAACAGAGAGTTGCTGTGTTTGGGAGGAAGCTATGTATTGCGACCAATGTGGCGTGGTGCTTCAATCAGACCAGAGACAATGCGGGCGTTGCGGCAAAGTTGTTACCGGTGTGGTCGAAACTGCCCGGCGTCGTGTCCGCGAGCATGTCAAGCTACTCGGGATTTTGTGGATGGCCTACTCGGCGATGCACGTAGTCGGCGGAGTGGTGATGCTGGTGATCGCGAAGCTTGTGTTCGTGAGACTCATGATTCCGAACGGACCGCCTCCCGAGATGATGATGTGGATGCGACCGATTGTCAGCGCGATTGGATGGCTGATCCTGCTGAAGGCCGCAGTAGGCTTTGTTGCGGGTTGGGGTCTGCTCCAACGCGAGGAGTGGGCTCGGGTCACGGCGTTGGTGGTGGGATTCGTCACGCTGCTGAGTGTGCCGCTCGGAACGGCGTTGGGGATCTATACGCTGTGGGTGCTGCTACCGTCGCAGTCGGAGGAAGAGTACCTGGCCTTGGCGAAGGCGGCCTAAGGCGGCCGGGTACGTCGATGAAAGCAACTGAGCGTCCGGTACTTTCGTGACTGCGTAGAGCGAATCCGTGCGCGCCAGAAGGCGTTCTACCGCAAATCGAAATGATAGAATCGAACTGCGGGCCGACGTAGCTCAGTTGGTAGAGCAGCCGATTCGTAATCGGCAGGTCACCAGTTCAAGTCTGGTCGTCGGCTCCATTCTTTTCAAAAGCTTACGGAGCGTTCCACCACTGCCTACTGTACAACTGCTGTACCACTGATTTTCTCTTCCAACTTCTTCATGGCGTTCACTGCGACTGCGGACTCGGTTTTGATGTAGAAACGCTGCGTCGTACTCACGTTCTCGTGCCTCAAAATGCACTGGATACTTGTGTCTGGAACTCCAAGCTCTTTGAGGTTCGTGGCGAGACCGCGACGATATGCCTGCCAGCCCTTCCACGTCAAACTCTGCGCCTTCAGAGTTGGACAAATCACTCGATCGGCTAGATTGTCGAGGTCGAGTGCCCCGCCAATAGTGTTGGGAAAGATGAAACCGGAAGCGTGGTCGGGCTTGATCGCATCGAGCAACAGCCGAAGTGGTTTGATGATGGGCACGAGTCCCGGTTCATCAATGTCCTCCTCCGTCTTGGTGTTCTTCAGCGTCGACCGCCACATACTGCGGCAGATCGAGAGCACATCCCCGCCGTCGTCCTCCCACCACAAGCCTCGAACCTCGCCTATTCGTAACCCAGCGAACGCTGTCACCCCAATGACCGCCCTTACAATGCTCGCCAGGACCTCGGGAGTGTAAGGGCCATCCTCATTGATGATGACGATGGGGTCGCTCGT
>Ga0302321_100000553_pt1 | contig 32477 bp, 24 predicted proteins | sample Fen_T0_1_FD_202505 | JGI IMG/M metagenome (GOLD analysis project Ga0302321, IMG submission 202505) | Peat permafrost microbial communities from Stordalen Mire near Abisko, Sweden - Fen_T0_1 | ecosystem: Environmental > Terrestrial > Soil > Wetlands > Permafrost | place: Sweden: Abisko... | reverse complement strand
GCGAATGGCATCTTGATAGTGTTCCGTTGCATAGTGAGTATTGCCGCGCTGCAGTTCTATATGCCCTAGCGCGAGCTCTACATTGCCCAATCCTTTTGTATAATTTTGTTTACGATAGATTTGCTGTGCGTTCTGGTAGGCATCTTGTGCGCGATCAAGATGGACCAGGCCACGCTCAATATGCCCCATCGAGAGCCCACTGGCGGCAATCAGGAGAGGGCGGTCCGCCTCTTGATAGAGGCGCATAGCGCGCTGATAGCTTTGAGCTGCCTGTTCAAGCTGATTGTTTTGTGCTTGAATATCCGCGATCATGCTGCGGCTATCGCCAGCTTGTTTAAAATCGCCTGTCGTACGGAAACGAATCTCAGCGTCCCCGAAGGCTTCAGCTGCCTGGTCGAGTTTGCCATCATAATATGCTTCAAAAGCGGCCTGCAGGCGTTTTTCCGCCCGTTGCCGATCTTGTTCTTTTTTCGTATTATCATCCGTCGTCATAAATATCTATTCCTCAAACTCATACTTTTGGGTAGAGATTTAATGCATGTCTGGTTCTCACTGTATTGTAGTTCTAAAAAAATGAAAGAGCAAGTCTGATAATTTATGTTCGACACAAGCAAGTCGTATAGTGCTATAATGATGGTAACGCGCGCAGGCGCAGGCACATATCTCAAATTTCTCATTGCATGGTTCACGGTCTGGTAGAGGATATTCAGGCATCGAGACCATCTATAAATTGTTTGCGAAAGGCGATTACAAACAATTATGAATGAAGATGTACTTGCTCACGTCGATCTCTTTTCTAGTTTAGATAAAAAAGAACTGCAAGAACTAGCAAAGAGTTGTCAGGAACGTTCATATCGTGCGGGCACGACGCTCATCGTCCAGGGTGATAGTGGGGTAGGGCTCTACATTGTGAAAAGTGGGAACGTGCAGGTCACATTGGCGCGAGATCCTGATAAAGCGGAAGAGAACCTGGGAACGTTTGGGCCTGGGAGCGTCTTAGGCGAGATGTCATTATTGGATGAACTGCCGCGTTCAGCCACAGCCACAGCGCTTGATGATGTGACAGCTCTCATATTACCTGTGTGGGAATTTCGAGCCTTTCTGCGTGGTCAGCCCGATGTAGCACTGAAACTGCTACGAGAATTGAGTCGTCGCTTGCGTAAAGCTGAAACACGGAAGATCGATTAGCGCACTGAGCGTATTTGATCCTTATCACTTTTGCCACGCTCCAAACAGCGGGTTCAATTTTCGTGCATGTACGAAAATTGTGTACATGCACGAAAATTGAATTTCTTCTATTGTTACAAGACTATTGTTTGTACGTGGTACATATCTAAGAAAGCCGTTAAAAATCGTCAGACGGGAACGTCTCCTGAGAATCGTCTCTCGGTACTTGATTGAGGTCGCTGGCATCTAATTTTTCGCGATTAAGTAGTTTTTGAATTTCCTCGAACATCGTCTCGACATCTCCGAAGGAGCGATAAACGCTGGCAAAGCGAATATAAGCGATTTTATCCATCCGGCGTAGATGGTCCATCACCAATTCTCCAATGACACTGCTTGGAATCTCCTGTCGACCGAAGCGATAGAGTTCTTGTTCAATCTCTTCCACCGCTTTTTCGATTTCCCCGGCAGGGAGAGGACGTTTCTCGCATGCCTTGCGAATACCGACATAAAGCTTTTGTCGATCGAATGCTTCGCGGCGCTGGTCCTGTTTGATTACCAACAGGTGGAATTTCTCCACCCGCTCATATGTACTAAAACGGCCCTTACACTGCTCACACTCACGGCGACGATGGATTGCGTCGCCAATATCGCGTGAATCCTTGACACGTGACTCTGTGCCTCCACAAAAAGGGCATTTCATTCTTGTGTTCCTAAATCCTTCTACTGAATACAATTTAGGAATATTCTATCACAAGTAGCTCCCCGTGAGGTGATCATTATACACGTCTCATAGAGCGGCAGATATAGCGGTTGCCGCATATTCTTCTGCAATCAGACCTGGCTTTACTTTTCTCTTCTTTGTGCGAGCTACCATTGGCCGTTGCAGGCTAGGATGTATTTTTCCTACATACCCTGAACGCAAACGCGACCCCTCGCGCCAGTAAGCATACCAGTAAGGACCGTGCCCCTGTGTGTTGCGGCAGGTACTACATGATGTCTTTCCACATTTGCGGTATTGTAATTGATAGGTGATGTGTTGGTCACTAGGAATATTGTCTGTCATAAACCGCTTACCCTTCCACAGATCGATAAATAAATATTGAACGCGACCTCGAAGATATAAGTATAATAACATTGTTCGATGAACAATCAGTGAATTCCCCCTCTTCAATTATGAAAAAATATTCATTTTTCGGGGGGGAATCCCTAAAAAAGAGGATGTCGTATAACACCTTTTTCATAGAAGAGAAACGAGGGCAGATTTGTTTATTCTCTTGAGAGAGCTACTGACATTTAAGGATAGGTTGCTGCAGATTACAAAGCGCGAGAGGCATACATCTTGTGAGGGACGTTTAGTAATTAAATGCTGGTTTGCAATCCAACTCGGCATGCAAGTTGGATTACAAAAAATATGAGTACCTCTTTCAGTAAGCTCTGAAAGAGGTACTCATCATCTCTATCGCCCTAGAGCGTAATCTCGAATTGCCAGGGATGAGATGGTTGTGGTTCAAACTGGCCTAAGGGATCAGCTGCACGTATTGTCAGGACACGAGTTTCCGGGGGAGGTAGGGGGCGGAAGCGCGCACTTCCCTGATAGACAGCGTTGTTAGGGCCGCTGGCAAGATCGGGCCTGACCAAAATTGTGCCGCCGCGATCTCCCGTCCATTGTGTACCTGCGTTATCCTTCAGAAAGAAAATGATGCGAGGCACAAAGCTGAATCCAGCGAGGAAGGGAGGCCGAATCCAGAGATAATGCAGCTCAAAGTAGTCCTGGTAGTAGAGCATCTGGTGAAGAATTAATGTCATCCCTTGCTGTTTTTGCTCTAACTCTAAGGTAACTGTACGAAGTGGTTCGCGTGTAGTTGCGTTTTGACTCCCATCCTGTCGTAACGATTGTTGTGCTGCGATCACCACGGGGGGGCGAGAAGCTAATTCCAAAGCCTTCGTAGAGAACGGCGTTGGGTCACGAAGAATGTCATTACATAATTGTAGGCAGTCATCACAAATGTAAGCGGCTCCTGGTCCTGCCACCATACGATTGACCTCGGATGTATGACGACCACAGAAGGAGCAACGAGCCATTGACCGATCAGAACTCATAGCATATCCTCATCAGTTAAACCAGCGCATTAGCTTTTATGAGTGCGCAGCACCGTTGCGGCTTCACTATACAATCCTAGACGTTCAAGTATAGAGGCATGGGCCTCCCATTCCAACGTATCATCTAGTGGAGTAAGTAATGGTGATAACTCAACTTTGCCAGCATCGCTTTTAGACGGACTATCTACCTGTTTCTCATAACTATGAATTGTACCATTAAACAGTTCGGGTTCTCCAGCCGGTTCGCTATCCCTGTATTTACGTCGCAATGCCAACTCGACCAAATAGTCGGCGAAGTGCGGATTTTTTGGCAAAAGTGAGCCGTGGAGATATGTCCCATAAGCATTACGATAGACGGCGCCTTCAGAATGATCCTCTGCGTTGTTGCCGTATCCTTTAAGAACTTTGCCGAGAGGTGCGGCTGTTCCTAGATATGTCCGACCACCATGATTTTCAAAGCCGACCAACGTCTGGCCATTCCATTGAATTGCTATATTGCCTATACAACGTGAACTTTGTGGACCTTTATGTTCTGTCCAGGCGTCAAAGACGCCTAGCCCGCGCATATTAGGGCCTTCTGCGGGCCTATAATAATGTGCAAGCAATTGAAAACCACCACAAACTGCAAGGACAGGCATATCATCTTCGATCGCCGCCCACAGTCCAATCCCCTTCATCTCATATAAATCCTGTGCCACCGGTTCTTGCTCCTTGTCCTGTCCTCCACCAATAAATAGCATGTCGTACTCATCGGGGGCTAGTGCATCGCCAACCCCCAAACCTATAACACGTAGGTCAATATCTCTTTGGAGACAACGACGACGCAATGTTAAGATATTGCCACGATCGCCGTATAAATTCAACTGATCGGGGTAGAGATGGCCCAATGTCAGTGAGAGTTTTTGGCCGCTTAGTACCATAGTGCTATGTATCTCTCCCTTCCCAATAGTGTGGAGTTAAACCACGCTGCTCTAATTCATGATGTATCTCAAGAAGCCCTGTATAGGTAGGCACGACAAAAAGTGTCTCTCCGGGAGGAGTTTGTGCCAGGGCACTATCAAGTGCATTTTTGAGTTCATAGAGCTGTAGTGACGGTGCCTCGGATAGCTGTAGCGCTTGCGAGCTCTGTGCATCTATCACTTTTTGTTTTTGCTTGTTTCTGCCTTTCATGCGTATACCCGCGCTTTTACTATTTTTTTGTGCTCGTAGTGGTGCGGGTGGAATAATCGTCATATCTTTTTCGTTTATACCTGCATACTTGAGACGAAGTGCCAGATCCAGTGCGCGTGTGCCTGCAACAACCAGAGTCCTGGTGCGTCCCTTGATACGTTCGAAATCCACATCCCAGATCCAAGAAATATCCTGCCCATCTGCGATGTTATCATTGAGGACCAGGAGTATATCCCGCTCGATCTTCTCGCTAAAAAGCGTGCGTAGCACTTCGTTGAATCCAGTGGGATTTTTGGCCAGCAGTAAGCGCATTGTTTTGCCGTCGGCCTGGATGCGCTCGCCACGTCCGAAGACAGGTTTCGATTGTTCAATGCCGGTAACAATCGGTTCCCAGGCCATATTTAACGTTAAGGCGGCTGCTATTGCGGCAAGTGCATTATATATATTATAAAGCCCTGGTAAAGGGATCGTAAGTTCATGTTGTTGGTTGAGTGCATCGACCTGAATGCGTAGTCGGTCGAAGCTATCGACGTGAGCCTGTGTGACGCGAACGTCGGGTTGTGGGCGTGTATAGCCACAATGTGGGCAGTGATAATGGCCCATATGGCTATAGAATTGGGCATCATAGACGTATTCGTGGCCGCATATGGGGCAGGAGCGGGTATCAATTGCTTGATGTCGTTCAGATGCATCCTGCTGAGTCAGGAGATCGAGTGAAAGATCATCAATACCGTAATAGAGGACTTTCCCTGCGAAGGATGCTGCAAGTTGTGCAATTGTGGGGTCATCTGCGTTTAGTACAAGTGTAGTATCCGTGGGAAGATTGGTAATAGTCTGCTTCCACTGAGCGACAATGCTATTGACTTCGCCGTAACGGTCAAGTTGGTCGCGAAAAAGATTGGTAATGACGATAACGCGTGGTTGCATGACCTGAACCAATTGAAGGAGTGCTGCTTCATCAACTTCCAGAATAGAGATCGCTTTTCCTGAGCGCCGTAGATGGCCATCGGGCTGGGCACGAATGACAAGAGAGCTGGCGACGCCACGCATAAGGTTGGACCCTTCGCGATTGCGCCAGACGCGCAGCCCTCCATCGCGCAAAATAGCGGCTATAAAATTGCTTGTTGTTGTCTTCCCATTCGTGCCTGTGATCATTACGCTACCATGTTCAAGTTCTGTTGCCAGGTGCTTAATAATCTCAGGGTAAACGCGTTGAGCAACAACGCCTACAATGCTTGTGCCACCACCGAGATGGAAGCGGCGGCTGAGTGCTCCGGCAGTGCGCCCTGCGATCACTGCCAATCCCGCCCGCACCGTATTCTGTTGATGCTGTAGATAAGGTGTATGCGTTGTCTCTTTGGGCGCGATCGTTGGCAATTGAGGAGCCAACTTGCTCTCAGCCGGCTGCAGTTTCTCAGCGATGGGTTGAGATGGTTTTGGTTTTCGCATGCTGTTCCTCCGCATCGGCACTCATTCTTCAATCTTATATAGTAGATGAATGCAGCATAGCATGCAAGCCTAACGGGGTCAAGTGCATGGCAAAGATATATAGTTTGTGCAAAGGTATATAATTTCTTTTATGAGTAGTTGACAACGACTCTTGCCAACGTGTGGTATGCTTCAAAAGAAATTTTTCGACTTTCTTTTTGGTTTGAATAGATGCAGAAAGGGATAGAATACCTACTTGTCAAGATATGCTATTCTATCCAGTAAGATGAATGCCCGTAAAATATGCAGGTATATGAACAGTAATAAAGGTCAGGTAACAACTCAATGGTAAAAAAACTTGTAATTGTTGAGTCACCAGCCAAAGCGAAAACTATAGAGAAGTTCCTTGGCCGTGATTTTACCGTCCTGGCTTCAATGGGCCATATCATTGATTTGCCGAAGAAGGGACTTGGGGTCAATACGCGCAAAGACTTTGCCCCCCAATATGAAGTCATCGAGAAAAAAGATAAGCTGATCGATGAATTAAAAGCAGCTTCGAAAAGAGCTGACGAAGTGTACCTGGCCCCCGACCCTGACCGCGAAGGTGAGTTCATTGCCTGGTCACTTAAGAATATCCTGGGTCTCAAAAATCCACGTCGGGCAGTTTTTAATGAGATTACGAAACGTGCGGTGCAAGAAGCAATTAGTAAGCCACGTCAGATAAACGAAGATCTTTTTAATGCTCAGCAAGCGCGCCGCGTGCTGGATCGTCTCGTTGGCTATAAAATTAGCCCCTTGCTCTGGCGCCGCATACAATCTGGCACGAGTGCAGGACGGGTGCAATCAGTTGCTTTACGTCTGGTCTGTCAGCGCGAGGCCGAGATCCGCGCCTTTGAGCCAGAAGAGTATTGGAGCATTACCGCAACACTTAGCAAGCATAAGCAGCGAGAGCGTTTTGAAGCCATATTAATCTCACGTCTCAAAGATATTGCAGCTTTGAATACTGCAGAGGCTTCTGCTGAAGGAGAGGCGGCCGCAAGTGAGTTGCAAGGTAGCCAGGATGCTAAAGGTGCCCAGGACGGTGCCACGAGCACGAAAGCGCCGAAACTCGAAAAGGGGCGCATAAAGATCTCGTCAAAAGAAGAGGCTGATACCATTCTTAGCGATCTGAAGGACGCGACATACAGCGTATTGAAATATGAAGAGCGTGAGCAACGCCGCCAGCCTCCTCTCCCCTACACAACCAGCACTATGCAGCAAGATGCGTCGCAACGGCTCTACTTTAAGCCGAAGAAGACGATGAGCATGGCGCAGCAGCTTTATGAAGGAATTGAACTGGGCGAACGTGGTCAGCAAGGGCTTATTACCTACATGCGTACAGATTCGACGCGTATCTCTGACGAAGCTCAGGGGATGGTCAAGGCGTATATTGGGGAGACTTTTGGGCAGCCGTTTGTTGGGTCGGGGCGCATCGGGAAGTCCAAGGCAACAACACAGGATGCCCACGAAGCTATTCGCCCAACAGATGTCACATTGACACCACAAGTTGTTAAGCCGTATCTCTCAGTTGATCAATTCAAACTCTACAATTTGGTGTGGCGTCGTTTCGTTGCTAGCTTTATGACTGCAGCCGTTTTTGATACGGTACGTGCAGATATCGTTGCCAGGCAATATGTTTTTCGCGCTACTGGCTCAAATCTCAAGTTTCAGGGCTTTTATGCCGTATGGCCACGCGAAGAAGATGAGCGATTGCTGCCGGTGATGCAGGTAAATGAAGTGCTCGATGAGCATGGACTCAAGCCAGAACAACACTTTACTCAGCCGCCCCCACGCTTTTCCGAAGCTAGCCTGATTAAAGAGCTGGAGGAACAAGGTATCGGGCGTCCAAGTACTTATGTACCGATCATCAGCACGATTCAGGATCGTGGCTATGTCGATCAGGAGCAGCGCCGTTTTGTGCCAACATGGCTGGGAGAGACGATCAACGAAGTGATGAATAAGCACTTCCCTGATATCGTTGATACCAATTTCACTGCGGATATGGAGCGAAAACTGGACGATGTTGAGAATGGGAAACGCTCCTGGATCGAGTTTCTGAGCAGTTTCTATGGTGATTTTAAACTTACCATGAAAAAAGCGGAAGCTGAGATGGATCGTGTTGAGAAACCACTAGAAGAGATTGACGATGTATGCCCGGACTGTGGACGCAACCTTGTCATTCGGACGGGGCGTTTTGGCCGTTTCATTTCATGTTCCGGTTTTCCCGAGTGTGAATATAGGCGTTCCTTTGTAAACAAAACAGGCGCTTTATGTCCACTTTGTCATGGGGATATCGTGGAGCGCAAAACCCGTCAGAAGAAGCGTGTGTTTTATGGCTGTGGTAACTATCCAACCTGTAGTTTTGCCATCTGGGAACATCCTGTAGCAGATGTCTGTCCTAAATGCGGTGGCTTGATGGTCGTACCGAAAGTTGGGCAGGACCCTGTCTGTTATAACGAAGTCATTGCTGTGCAGCGTAGTGAAGAGGCCAGACCCGTGCAGAAAGATGAAAAGAGCCCCACACGTACCACACGCAAAAAGACTACTGCTAGTTCAGAGACAGGCGCTGTCGATGAAGCGGCGCCTGTGAAGCCACGCCGGGTAGCAACGAAGAAGGCCACTGCCGCTGTGGATGGGCAAGGAGAGAAAACAGGAACCACAGCTCCGGCGGCGCGTCGTGCTGCAACAAAGAAGATCGCAGCGGATGGAGAAGGAGAGAAAACAGGAACCACAGCTCCGGCGGCGCGCCGTGCCACAGCCAAGCGTGCTGTCGCGAATACCAAAAATACTGCAAAGACCCCGGCCCGTCGGACCGGAAATGCCACAGGTGCAGTAGCGGCCCCCAAACGGGGAACAAAAGCGGCTAAATAGCCTACGAATGCAGAATGGCAGGTAGGAAGTGTGATATAATCGGTAGATAATTATTTTCTCCGAATCCCTTTCGAAGTGGGTTTTGCTATTATGGAGGATTACATGCCGCATGCAGTAACACTAATCCCCGGCGATGGAACTGGGCCAGAGATTACAGAGGCAACCCTTCGCGTCCTTGAAGCAACGGGTGTGCAATTCGAATGGGAAGTGCGACTGGCAGGAGCGGAAATGCTGGCAAAATATGGTACTGTTTTGCCAGAAGAGGTCATTGAATCGATAAAGCGCACGAAAGTAGGGTTAAAAGGTCCGATTACCACGCCCGTTGGGAAAGGGCAACGCAGCGCGAATGTTACTCTACGCAAAAGACTCGATTTGTATGCCAACTTGCGTCCTGCAAAAACCTATCAAGGTTTACGCTCTCGCTACGAGAATATCGATCTAGTGATTGTACGTGAGAATACTGAAGATCTATACGCTGGAATTGAGTTTCAGCGAGGTACACCTGAGTACGAAGAGATCGTAGAGCTTATTGGTCGCACGACAGGTCATCGTCTCGATCCGAATTCTGCAATGAGTATAAAATATATATCAGTGGCGGCTACGCGGCGCATTGTCAAATTTGCTTTTGAGTATGCTCGCGCTAATAAACGACGCAAAGTGACAGCGGTGCATAAGGCAAATATCATGCGTTTGTCGGATGGATTGTTTTTGTCGACGGCGCATGAAGTAGCGAAAGAATATGCAGATATTCAATATGAAGATCGCATTGTAGATAATATGTGTATGCAGTTGGTGCAGAAGCCAGAGCTTTATGACGTGCTTGTTCTGCCCAACCTCTATGGCGATATTATCTCCGATCTATCGGCAGGCCTGATTGGTGGCCTTGGAGTGGCGCCAGGTGCGAACATTGGCAGCCAATATGCAGTTTTTGAACCGGTGCATGGGAGCGCACCGAAGTATGCGGGACAAAATAAAGTCAATCCAATGGCAATGATGTTTTCTGGCATTATGATGTTGCGTCATCTGAATGAGCGCGATGCGGCTAATCGTCTGGAAAAAGCGCTTATGCTGATCCTGGCTGAAGGGAAATATGTCACCTACGATCTAAAGCCGCGCCCGGACGATCCAACAGCGGTTGGCACGTCCCAGGTAGCTGATGCTGTTATTGAGCGTTTACGCAGGCTTTAACAAACATGTGCCTGGCCGTTGTGTAAAGGAAGAAAAACTGATATGACGCGGATGCCCTTCCTTTACATGACGACCGATGAGGTTACTCCTCGTTTGTGATATCCGAGACAACTCCCTTGCGCCATTTGTGGCGGGCCTGAATGTAGCGTACCGTACCAGAACGCGAGCGCATCATAACCGATGAGGTACGAGCGCCCCAGCCAAAGTACTGCACTCCATCCAATAGTTCACCACTTGTGATCCCTGTGGCGGCGAAGCTTACATCATTGCTGCTAACCAGATCATCGGTGCGATAAACTCGATCCAGGTCAATGCCCTCTGCTATAAACTTTGCACGTTCCTCGTCGTTGCGCGGCCAGATCTTGCATTGTATCTCGCCTCCAACGCACTTGAGCGCGGCTGCGGCTAACACTGCCTCAGGAGCGCCTCCAATGCCTAACAGGACATCGACGCCTCGGTAGTCCTCCATGGCGGCCTGGATAACTGCAGAGACATCGCCATCGGTGATCAGGCGAATGCGTGCCCCAACTTCACGTACCTGGCGAATGATCTCCTGGTGGCGTGGACGATCCAGGACAACGACAGTGAGATCATCGATATGTGCCTGGCGTGCCCGCGCTACGCGATCTAGATTTACTGCTACAGAAGCGTTGATATCAATCACGTTTTTTAGCGCAGGGCCAACAGCGATTTTATCCATATAGAATACACCAGGAGGAGCCGAGTACATAGAGCCACGCTCGGCAATGGCCACCACTGCCAGCGCACCAGGCAGTCCTAACGCGAGTAAGCGTGTGCCATCGACTGGATCGACTGCTACATCAACTTCCGGACGATTGCCGTTGCCGACTTGCTCACCAATGTAGAGCATTGGTGCTTCGTCTTTCTCTCCTTCCCCAATTACCACTTTCCCATTCATGTCAACGCCGTCAAGTGCATGGCGCATTGCGTCAACGGCGGCCTGGTCAACCATTTCTTTGTTGCCCTTACCCATCCAACGCCCGGCACTTAACGCGGCTGCCTCTGTGACGCGCACAAGTTCCATCGCAAGGTTACGTTCTTTCGTTCGTGACTGCTCAAACCGTTCTTCTGAAGATGTTGGCATAGTGCTGCATCCTTTGATAATTGTTTGCGCTATATGTGTATGTAACGTGGTTGTGTGCGGCAATGCTCTGCCCGCATGATCGCCCTGAGGTTCTCTACAGCTTCTTCGAGTTTTCCCTGGCGGTTTTCGATGACATAGTCATACTGTGAGCGTTGTGTTAACTCATATTCAGCATCGGCCAGTCGGCGCTGCCGCTCCTCGCGTGTCTCTGTCTGGCGGCTGGCAAGGCGCTCTACTAATTCCTCAACCGAGCCAGGCACCAGGAAGATGTAGATTGCATCGGTCACTTTCTTGCGCACGGTGGCCGCTCCCTGTACATCAATTTTTAAGAGCACATCGCGCCCCTGGCTCAACTGCTCCTGGATCTGTTGTATGGGTTGCCCATACCAGTTTCCATGTACTTGTGCATACTCGATAAGTTCGTTACGCTCAATCATAGCCTGGAATTGTTCTTGGCTGATAAAATAATAGGGGTTGCCATCAGTTTCTCCAGGGCGTGGAGCTCGCGTAGTAACTGATGCGACAACATAAAAATCTATGCCCTTCTCTTTGAGGGCATTAATAACCGTATCCTTTCCGGTACCGGACGGAGCTGAAAGCACAAAGAGCAGTCCTTGTTTAACGGGTACTGCTCGTTGAGGTCCTGTTAACTGGGTCTCAAGTTGCATGCTTCTCTTCCTGGTTTGCTCGAATAAAGAATAAATACGCGGACAAACATCTCTTCGTTCTATTTTAAACAACGTTAACGAGCACGCTTATAATTCCTGGCTAGTTGCAACATTGCTCAGTAGATAAGCGTTCATATGTGTTATTGTACAACAAAATGTTGGGTGACACGAAAGTCACTTACACAGGATATCAAAAGAAAACGTAGAGAGAAAGAGGGCAGGTCATATGTATGTAGATGCTATTACCCTTGCAGCCGTTATCGATGAGTGGCGCAAGGTGTTGATAGGAGCACGCATCGATACGATTATTCAGCCAACGGAGCACGCCATTGCTCTACAATGTTATACCCCGCATAAACAGAGCGTACAGGGCACGCAGGAGCAGGAGGCACAAGACGCGCAGGGTGGTCAAAATCGTTGGATCTATCTTTCCGCACACCCGCAGATGGCGCGTGCTCACATCACAGGTTTGAAGCCACAGAAGATTTCCAGCGAGCCACCACCTTTTGTGATGTTGCTGCGTAAGTATCTGGAAGGGGCGCGTATTGAATCAATCGTGCAGCCCCGTTGGGAACGTGCCTTCGAGATCATTGCCGGTTATCGTAGCAGTCCAGATGATGAAGAGCGCATACGCCTGCGTCTTATCGTTGAGATCATGGGTCGTATGAGCAATATTATCTTCTGTAATGAAAAAGGGCTAATATTGGGCAGCCTGAAGCGTATCGGATCAGATGTTAATCGCTATCGAACCATCGCTGCTGGTGTGCAATATGTGCCACCGCCGCCACAGCAGCGTATGCTGGTTGGCCAGTCATTACCTCGCCTGGAGCCGACAACTGTGACAGCGGCGCAGCTATCGATCTGTGCCGCAGCAGAAAGTGCAGAGGAGCCGGAGGTAGTAACTGAGAAAAAGCGTAAGCGTGCCCCTGAGAAGCCAAAGCTCTGGCAACTGCTCTCCAGACACCTGCTTGGTTGTAGCTCACTGCTTGCTCGTGAGTATGTTTTTCGTACAACGGAAGAAAGCGAAACGCCTGTGGAGGGCATAGAACAGAGTGTATGGGAAGAGTTGGCCTGGAATGTGCGCGACCTGAGTGCCATATACGACACGCATCGCTGGCAACCGCAGCAGATAGAGCGCCATGTTTTGTCCGATGACCCGGCCGCAGCCTTTTCTGGCGGCCAGGCTCTTCCTATAGCCTTTGCAGTATATACACTAGAGCAATATGCTTTGTTGCCCGATGTCAGGATTCGGCAATCACCTTCAATAAATACGCTGCTTGATGAATACTTTGCTCGGAGCGAGTGGCGTGATGCTATGGAGAATTTACGTACACCATTGCGCAAGACGCTTCAGACACAGCGTGATCGTTGTAAGCGTAAGGCTGAACATTTTCAGCAGGAGATGGCGGCATCAAAAGAGGCAAATGGTTATCGTCTGTATGGGGAGTTGTTGTTAACGCATCAGAATGATGTACAGCAGGGGGACACACAGGTTAAAGTGTCGAACATCTTTGAAGATTCTGGTGAGGGAAGCGTGCCATTGGTAATGGTGCCCCTTGATCCGCGTTTTGATGCTGTCGGCAATGCCAACCGCTACTTTAACAAATATCATAAACTGCGCCGTGCGCTTGCACTGTTGCCCGATCAGATAGAGCAGAATAATGCTGAACTGGCAACGGTCGAGCAGTTGCTGACAGATCTGAAACTGGCTGAAAACGCAGCTGAGGTAGTGCATGTTAAGGCTGAAGTACAGGCGGCAGGCTACATTCGTGGCAAGGCTACACTGGACAAAAAAGCCTTGAAGGTGGCAAAAAAAGGGAAGGGAGGAAAACAATCGAAAGGGAAGCAGCAAGCATCTGGCAGTGGTGCGCCATTGCATGTGCAGAGCCAGGAAGGTTTTACGCTGCTCGTGGGCAAAAATAGTCGTCAGAACGAAGATGTGACATTTCATCAGGCGACAGCGAACGATCTCTGGCTGCATGCACGTGGCGTTGGGGGAGCACATGTGATCGTCAAGGCCGCCGGGCGTGAGGTACCACGTAGTACGATCGAGCAGGCGGCGAGCCTTGCAGCATATTATAGCGAGGCGCGCGGGAGTACAAGTGCACCTGTTGATTATACGCTGCAGCGTTATGTACGTCATATGAAAGGGGGAGGCCCTGGCATGGTCACGTATGAGCGCGAACAGACGCTCTATATCGAGCCCGACAAAGCCTTGCCGCTTATTAAATAGCGCCCTGTATCATCCTCGCTCTCGTGAGGAGCCTAGCCCCATCTCCTCACGGTATTTAGTAACAGTACGGCGTGCCAGTGGAAAGCCAAGTGTGGCGAGATGACGGGCGAGCTCTTCATCACTTAAACGACGTGTGGGTATTTCGGCCTGTATGAGCTCACGCAGCATATCTTTTATTCTGAGTGATCCGTCGAAAAAGTCAGCGATAGGTATCAGACGGCCGTTGGGAAGAAGAGCGTATTTATTGGCCGTCGCCCTGCTTACTGTCCCTTCATCTAGCTGTAGACGCTCCGCCACTTCAGCGCGTGTAAGTGGCAGCAGGTAACGCACGCCTCTTTCTAAGAATGCGTGCTGGAATTCTACGACGAGTTCAGCAACGCGCCTCAGTGTGCGCCAGCGGCGATTAATGCAGTCAACAAAAAACTTTGCACGCACTTTATGTGGATACATATAACGTTGTATATCATTGTTTACAGGCTCGGTTGGGCGCACTGGGTCGTGGTAATTTGTTCCGACGCGTATCTGGTAGCGTTTTTCTTCCATCAACTCCACCTCAAAGCCGTTTTCCCCTTTACGGATGATCACATCAGGGCGAATATAGGCAGCATCGCAACCTCCATGCATGTCTTGCGTCGCTGAACGGTAGATGTAGGCCGGGTGCGGATGAAGCGTACTACGGATGTATAAATAGCCCTGGCGAACCTCTTGTTCTGTTACCTTGATCTGGCGGGCGATCTCCTGAAACTGATTGTGGCCGAGATGTTCAAGGTAGCGATCAATAAGTATAAAGGCGAGTGGGTGAGTTTGATTTTGTTCACTGAGGGCCTGCAATTGGATCAGTAAGCACTCGCGCAGGTTTCTTGCCCCGATGCCCAGAGGTTCCAGAGTCTGTAACTGGCTCAATACGTATTCTACTCGTTCGGAGGTGACATGCAGATGAGCAGCGATCTCCATTATGCTGATATCGAGATAGCCCCGCCCATTAAGGTTCCCCACTAATTGTTCGGCGATTGGGGCATCATCAGGGGAAATGAGCGTTTCTAACTGCTGAAGAAGCTCTTCTGCAAGGGTCTCGCCGGATGGAAGCTGAGCCAGAGGATCAAAATCGTCGTCGTGGTCGGCCTCTGTAAAGCTGTAATTGTCGATGTCATAGAAGACTTGCTGTTGTCTCCATTGCGAATCGTCATAGTGTGTCGTGTCCTCTTGCCCTTGCTGTTCTGGTTGAGCGAAGCGCCCACAGACGGTGCACTTTTGTCCGTACAGAGGGGTGCTACAGAACAAGCAGATGCGTTGCTCCGTCACTTCGAGGGCTGGATTCTCAGTCTGCTCTTGATTGATGGTTCTTTCTAATTCGTCTGCCGATAGATGCAAGATAGTACTTGATGTAACAAGTCTTGCACTTACACGCAATGTCTGGTCTGGTCGCGGCGTTTGTTCGAATCTCATACCCTTACCTTACCTACATATCCCCTCTTAATTGCTTACACTTCTACCATGTACTGAGTGCTAGATCCAGCCTCGACTCTCCAGCGCACTGCGAGCTGCCTCCTGTTCTGCAGTCTGCTTATTGCGGCCTTGACCTTGTCCTGCCACTCTTTCGCCCAACAATACTTCCACGGTGAACTCACGGTTGTGGGAAGGCCCTTCCTGGCCAACGAGCCGATAGGAAGGAGTGATGCCCTCATGAGCCTGGGCCAGCTCCTGAAACAAAGATTTATTATCCTTGAAGAGCCGCTTGGTGACGATAGTATGAGCCAGCGGTTCGAGGCGAGGAAGCAGGAAAACCTGAACGGCCTCTAGACCCTGGTCGAGATAGATTGCGCCCAGAATAGCTTCGAATGCAGACGCTTGCACGCGTTTCCCCCCGCCGCTATGTTGTTCCCCTTTTCCCATTAATAAGAATTTACCAAGATTGATCTCCTGGGCAAAGTTTGCCAGCGTCTCTGTTCGCACTAACACTGCGCGGACATCGGTCAACTCGCCCTCGGTTAGCTCAGGAAAAGCGCGATAGAGGAAGTCTGCACTAATCAAGGCAAGGATTGAATCACCCAAGAACTCTAAGCGCTCATTCGAACTCTGCCCCACGCCAGGAGTTTCATAAATATATGAGCGGTGTGTCAGGGCTAATTTCAGTAGTTTGTGGTCCTGGAAGTGAACTCCTAAGATCTCTTCCAATAGTTCGTGCATGAATATACCTCTAGCGTTCCATTTGACTCATCGAGAAGATGCTCGGTGGCTTCTATAGTTTGTAGCCGTCATTGTAACGCGTTTTGGTTGGAACCGCAACGCTCAGACAGAGTAATATTCGCTTGTTTGTTTATAAATAGATGCATTTAATTGTGCATCCTGGAGGAAAAAGTGCATATCTCTGTGGATCTCTGGACACATATGTTACTCTATGTAAAGTGGGTTTTGAGGAAGACGGGTAATTGCGGATGGTTTCATCCGAGGAAAGTCCGAACTCCGTAGAGCGAAGATGCTGGCTAACGGCCAGTGAGGGTGACCTTAAGGAAAGTGCAACAGAAACATACCGCCGGCATAGATACTATGAAGTGCAGGTAAGGGTGAAATGGTGAGGTAAGAGCTCACCAGCAGCCAGGTGACTGGTTGGCTGGGTAAACCCCATCTGGAGCAAGACTGAACAGAAGGGATAGGCCTACGGGTCTTGCAAGCTGCTCGCTTGTTAACCTTCGGGTTAGTCGCTTGAGGCGCTGGGTAACCGGCGTCCTAGATAGATGATTACCGCCTGGATTGTCGAGAGGCAGTACTGGTACAAAATTCGGCTTATGGTTTCCTCAACCCCACTACCCACAAAAAAAGAGATAAAAGATATTGCACCTTTTATCTCTTTTTACTTTATAGTTACATATAGACGTAGACCCGATTGTTATCTGCTGATACGGTTGTGCTCGATGAGCCAGCGAATAAAATCGAGGCGACGGCTTTCTTTGAGAATTTCGCGATATTCAACTTGCTCAGTTACATGATCCTTCATATGGACGAGCTTTGCAGCCTCGCCCTCTGAAAACCCCATGGAGCGCAGACTCTGAAAGTCTACATTGTCTGTAGCATATGAATGTTCTGTCATGATGACTAGCTCCCTTTTGCGAATAAACCGAACAAACTATACATAACTGAGCTTTTGTGGAGACCTTTGGCATATATGTGAAGAATATACATGAGAAGGTCCCTTCAGGCGGCATACAAACTTCCTGCTGGAGGTCTGTATGACTGAGAACATTTTCCCTCCCCTAAAAATTTCCATTCTGGTGAATATATCTTTTTATACGTACGTAATAGCTAATAGTTACTGTTTAGCAGCCAATAACAAAGCAGTTTGCTGGAATGAGAGAAGAGGCCTCCTTGATAATGGGTAGCTATGAAGTCCGAAAGTACGTATTGCGGGTCAGGAACTATACCATAATTATAGCACAAAAGTTCTCTCACGTGCATCAACGCTTCTCTATGCAACTTCGTTGTCTTGCTTGAGATACATTCCAATCTCCATGATTCTGAGTGCTCTCTCGATGGCATCGGTGGTTAATGCTGCTGCATGTGCCATTGCATAGGTCAGGGGCATGGGGCCAGAAGGTAATACTGCTATCGCGTGAACGCCCAAGCGGTAAAGAGACTGGTAATCCTCTCCCACGCTGCCAGCTAATGCGAGAACGGGAACCTTGTAGCGTTGTGCTAATTGGGCCACTGCGCTGACACTTTTCCCATATGCTGTCTGTGCGTCCAATTGACCTTCCGCAGTGATGACCAGATCGGCTGTGCGCATGTGTTCTTCCAGGCGAACTGCGTCCAGAATGATCTGCGCTCCTGGGCGCAGTGTTGCCCCTAAAAAGGCGATCATACCAGCGCCCAATCCGCCTGCCGCCCCTGCTCCCGGAATGTTGGCGACGGCCATATGGAGATCGTGCTCGATAATAGTTGCGTAGTGGGCCAGTGCATTATCGAGTTCTACAATCATTTCAGGGGTGGCCCCTTTTTGTGGTCCATAGATTGCTGCGGCTCCAGTGGGGCCGCAGAGTGGATTTGTTACATCACAGGCAACTTCAAATGTGCAGGATTGCGTTTGTAGTGCGGGTTCGAGGCCTGCGGTGCTGATATGCTGAAGTGTGGCGAGTGCTGCCCCACCTGGGGCTATTTACTGTCCATCTGCGGTGAGCAGAGTTGCTCCCAGGGCCTGGGCCATGCCTGCACCACCATCGTTTGTCGCGCTGCCACCAATGCCCACGATAAAATGGTGCCTGCCGTGCTTAAGGGCGGCGCGAATCAATTCTCCCACTCCATATGTTGTTGTAATGCGGGGGTCTCTCTTTTCGGGCGGAACCAGAGGCAATCCGGAACTTGCGGCCATCTCGATGACTGCTGTCTGACCATCGCCTGTGAGCCCAAAAAAAGCGTTCACAGGCTCACCTAGTGGCCCTGTAACCTGTTGTTGTACAATTGTGCCACCTGTTGCATCGACCAGCGCCTGGACCGTTCCCTCGCCCCCATCTGCTATAGGGACAACCGTGAGCTGTGCGCGGGGAAAAACCATATGTGCCCCTTGCGCAATAGCCTGGCCTGCCTCTGCAGCAGTCAGGCTGCCTTTGAGTGCCTGTGGGGCAATAAGAATATGCATTGTATGTGCTCCTCTCTATGGTGGCTATGAATGTACAGCCAATTATAATCGATGGTTGAGCAGATGATTTGCACGTCTTTCGATCCTGCCCTATACTAGATGATGCAGAATTATCTTATTTTAGTATGCATTATTATGAGTCTCTTGTGGGGTTCTTTATGCTTGACGGTTTTTCTCTTGCCTGGCCCTGGAGTCCTGGTGTGGCTGCTATGTTGCTCTCTCTGGTGCTGCTCTATCTCCTTGGTCTCAGGCGCGTGCATAGATGCCATGGAAAAGATGCGCAGGAGTCGTTGGTGACGGGGCGACAGATAAGCTTGTTCTTTGCAGGTATCACACTACTGGCACTGCTCTTGCTTACGCCTTTTGATACCATTGCGCGTACGCAACTTTTTTCTGTGCATATGGCGCAAGCGGTAATGATTACGACTGTCTGTGCACCGCTCATTCTGGGCGGCTGCCCAGCCGTTTTATTGCGCCCGGTGCTGCGAATACCGGTTTTCAGCGGCCTTCTGCGCTTTGTGACTTTACCTTTTGTCGCTTCTATCATTTTCAACGTCTCATTTTTGTTGTGGCATGCGCCCAGGCTTTTTGATTCTGTTATGACGAATGTGCCGCTCTATCACTTTATGCTGCTCTGGATTTTTGTGGTTGGCTTATTAAACTGGTGGCCTATCATGGGCTCGCTCAAAGAATTACGGCCGGGGGGCTATCCTATACAGATGCTCTATGTAATTCTGGATGGTCAACCAGTCGATATTTTCGCGTTTATCCTGGTCTTTAGTGGCATTCCGCTCTATACACACTATGCTATTCCGCCGCAGACGCATCTTACGTCCTTTGCCGATCAAGCGATTGGTGGCGCATTTTTACTTGTACCCGGGCTGCTGGATATTATCATCATGGCCCCGCTCTTTTTTTACTGGTTTACTCAACTTGAACACAAGGCGCGTGTGGCGGATCTGAGAAGAGAGCAAGAGGAAGACTATGAGGAGAGTGAGTTGGAGCAAGAGGAGCGCACCGAGGTCTGATGATGGAAGAGCTTAATGGTCCCATCTACATGGTAGTTTGAGGGCCTGAGCCAGGCGCATCTCGTATTCACTGCGCGGGATCTCTATGACGCCAAGGGTGGCAAGGTGATCTGTGAGGAATTGAGTATCATGGAGAATGTAGCCGCGCTGCTTTAAATGTTCTACCAGCGCGACCACGCATACTTTAGAGGCATCAGCCGCATGGGAGAACATGCTCTCTCCCATAAATGCGCCACGGAGAGCGATACCATATAAGCCGCCTACCAGTACTCCCGCTTGCCATGCTTCAACGCTGTGAGCAAAGCCCACTGTATACAGGTATGTGTACGCCTGAATAAATTCTTCGTTTATCCAGGTTTCTGCTCTGCCAGCGCAACAACGCATAACGGCTTCGAAGGCGGTATCCATACGTACCTCGTAGATACCTTTGCGTATGGTTGCGCGCAGAGAACGAGAGACATGCAACCTATCATGTTCCAGGATAGCCCGTGGATCGGGAGCATACCAGCTAATTTTCCCCCTTTTATCTGCCATTGGAAAAGCACCCTGGGCATAAGCATTGATTACCAAGCCTGGGTCTAAAGGATCAGGTCGTCTTGGCATGGGCTTTCCTTGCGAACCAGTGTACGTATTTTACGACGCGCGGATTGAGCTGAGCCAACAATTCCATATCAGTAGCATTCAGTGGTTTGATCCAGACAAGCAGCCCAACGCAGAGCACTATAAAGATAACGCCTGATATTACCAGCAAGATACGATTGTTTGGATGCCAGAGAATGGATGGCAGTGCGGCAAGGACGAGCGCGAGCAAGAAGCGCAGTGTAAAAACGAGTAGTTCTTTTGGATACTGGCTGGGCAGATATCGTAGCAAGAAAAAGAGCAGAAGTACGCCAGTTGCGGCTCTAGCGATACCGTCCGCAATGAGGGCCCCTGCGGCGCCCTGAGAGGGAACAAGTATGATACCAACGAGAACAACAAAGACAATACCTGCCCACTGACTAAGTACCACGCTTTTGGGTTTGCCAATAACATAGAGACTGGCTTGGTGGATAGTAGCACCTAAGACACGTGTCAGAAGGTTGAAAAACAAGAAGATGGCGAGCAGGGGTCCCACCGGATCAAATCTGCTGCCATAGAGCGCATCTGCAATATTAGATGCGTTAAAAAGGCAAAATACCAGCCCTGGTGCGGCCAATAAGGTTTCTACCTTGATGAGTACTTGCCAGGCATTAGCCAGCCGTTCATAGTTATTGCCCACAAAAGCAACTGCCATTGTTGAGCTTCCAATGCCGATAAAGCCAGAAACCAGCAGCGTATTTGCCGCATCCGCCAGTTGAAATGAAAGATTGAAATAGCCAATATTCGTCAATGACACTGCAAAAATGCTTAAGAGGGTTATTGAAATCTGTTTAAGTAGTGCCCCTGAAGCTAAATTGGTCATCCAGGCCGATAGGCCCAGTTGTATAACTGTTTTGATCTGAGGGCGATAAGGCGTTCCCATTTTAAGCAGAAAAGGAGCTTGCCAGGCTAGAAATGCTACTGCGCTGATCAGTGATCCAATTGCCATCATCCATACAATGCCATTGATCCCCCAGCCTAATTGTAGTAAAACAAAGCTAGCGATCAGCAAGCCGAGTTGTAGGAGGCTGCCAAGTACCAGGACGATCTGCACACGCAATTGTGCAGTGCAAAGTGCGCTGAGAAGATTTGCAATGCCACTACCCAACACATAGAGAGCAAGTGGTGCACTGTAAGAGAGAAGGACAGGATCAACAAGACCTTTGGCTATCTGTGTTGCGCCAGCAATAGGTATAAGGGCAATCAATGCTGCCAGGCCCGGCAATCCAAAGAGAATAAGGCCCGTGCTCAACACCAGCACAATAAAGCGTATACTAAATAAATACCTGGTGAGCTTTGCAGCGCCAGCTTCACCATATTCGGCGAGGATGCCAGGTATAAACGTGGTCATTGCATCTTCCAGACCCAACGCTATAACATAAAGGATCGTATTATACGCAGTTAACACAACAGCATATACCCCATATTGAGTTGGGGAGACCGAGCGTGTAATTAAAATATTGAGAAGGAAAGACGAGATATAAAACCATAATCCATAGACCTGATTAAATAAATAATTATTAGGAGTACGCCGCAGCAACTTATTTGCGGCTGTTTGTCCTTGTGTTAGGACGCTCTCTTTTGCACCAGATTGGATGTTGAGGGCCTCTTCTGGAGCAATAGACGCCTGTGATTGCACGAGGATTCTGTCTTTCATAGTAATTTCCCCTGTCTTCTCACCACTATTAGCCCCTTCGAGATTTCTATCCAGCTGAGTGCCTTTCCATTGAACTAGTCGTAACGGACGTAACGGTATTTTCTGCATAATTCTATTCTAACTCATCTTGAAAAAAAAGCGTGCTAACCAGCCAATAGATCCTAGTGCAGCGAAAAGTTCAAGTACGCTGACATTGGCTGTAACATGATCAGTGGAGACCAGATAGAACGCACCGACCTTAAAAGTAGCTGCAATAAGGAAAAGGCCAAGCCCAATCCAGGCGGGTAGTGTAGCAAACAAGAGTGCTTTTTGCCAGCCCCGACACAAAAAGCCAATGAGTGTGGGGGTTAAGTAGAGAAGAGCGGTAATGATAGGTGCGATACTGGCAGGATATGGCCCATTTAAAGTGGTGTTTGTGGACGCCGGGAGTATGCGCGTCCACAATTGTGCGGGTACAAGTGCCGTCGTCAGAATAGCCGTTTCAACAACGAGCAAACCAATCACGAGCAAATCCCACTGCTTGTCATTTTTTATTTGTGGCGAACCCGGTTGCATCATCGATAGATCTCTCTCTGTATTTTAATTTTTTGCGACGGAAAGCAATCCCATCTGATACTTCATCATCAATATGCGGCGTACAGAGTCGTCAATGCGGGCTGTTGAAATAGTCCCGTCAGTAACAGCCTGTTTAATGGCATCAATCATCTGGCCTAATTCTGTCGGGCTGTTGGCACCCATAATCATATCTGATCCAGCCTCAACCGCAATGGCCGCAGCCTGCCCTAATGTGTAATATTGTGTGATACCAGCCATTGTCAAGCTATCCGTCATAATGACGCCCTGGAAATGCATCTCATCGCGTAGAATACCTTGCACGACTTGCGGTGAGAGAGAGGAAGGTCTGGTTGGGTCGATGGCTGGAACAATCTCGTGAGTAACCATAATCGCGTGCACTTGCCCTTTTTGAATGAGTGTGTGGTAGGGGCTCCAGTCGATCTGCTCCATCTCGTCTTTGGTACGGTTCAGTCGAGGAATGCCAAAGTGTGGGTCCACATTGACGAAGCCTAAGCCGGGGAAATGTTTCATTGTACCAATTACTTTCCCACTTTGTTGTAACCCCTGCAGATAGGCTTCGGCCATCGTAGAGACAATTGTGGGCGTTGTACCATAGGTTCTGTTATCACGGTGCATTTCGGATGTGCTTAAGTTATCGACATCGACAACTGGCGCCAGGTTGAGTGAGATACCATAAGATGACAGATCTTGTGCATCTTGCAGACCTGCTTGTCGAGCTTTTTCTGGATCGTTTGTGGCACCAAGAGCGGTCTCCGATGGGCGTGGGCCATCAAGCTGAACGAGCCGATCTACCGTACCACCCTCTTGATCTATAGACATTGCTATTGGAAGTGTGGTGCTCCCTTGTTGGATCTGTTGGGTAAGAGATTTGAGTTGATCTTTATCGACGATATTGCCATTAGCATAGAAGAGCAGGACTGATCCAACGTTGTATTGGCTAATCATCGTGCTTAACTGCAATGAATAATCTGCACCAATAAATTGAATCATCATCATCTGACCTATTTTTTGTTCTATGGTCATCTGCTTGATGATCGCGTCAATTGCTTTTTGCGGATCTACAGCATTCTTGCCTTTTGTATCTTTCGCCGATCTGTTTTGTGCGAGCGAATTGAGGATATTACTGTGTGTGTTATTTGGAGCCCCTGCAAGTACATAGGACCAGCCTTGTGATCCTATAAATTGGGTGGGGCCAATGTTGAGTGCCTGTAAAATAATGATGCACAACAATGTGATGAGTATAGCCGCTCTCCCTTTATTCATTCTCGCTGGTAACGCAATATTTGCGAAATTGGGAGTATACACAGGAATGAACGTATTGACAGGTTGAGAGTATGGTTGATACGATTGAGAATATGGTTGTTGAGGATACGAAGGCATCGACCAGGCCTGTGGTGTATCGAACGGGCTAGTCGAGGTATAGTTTGCGATATATGGCTGTTCTACCGTTCGTGGCGCGATGGGCGATAAGCTCGTGAAGGGTGAATGTTGTACTATCGCTTGCGTTTTCTGTGTCTCCATACTCTCGATGGCTGGGGTGGCTTCAATATTTCGTACATTATTAAATACGTTCTGCCCAAAGAGTTTTGGGGTTGGAACTTTGTGCGTTTCCATGCTTTCGATAGCATGGGTCTCTTCTGTGACGGCGATTTCCCGCTCATACTCTCTGTTTGAGCTCGTTATGGTGCCATTGCCAGTATTTTCGGACGTGTTTGTACTACGCGTTAGCCATACCCCTGGTTGCTGGAATAGTTTATTGCTGCGCGACTTTTTTATAGAGTTTTGGTTAATGCTCGTATCTGTTTGCGCTCGTAAAAATTGGGGAGCGGTTGGCTCCATAAAAGACCCCTTTCAACAGAAAAGTGTTGCCCTATTCAAGTAGTATAAAATATAAACGACAGTTATAAGGGTCTAATGGTACGAACGTATCATAAAGATGAGTTGTAACGAATCCTGTGTAATAATGACCTTGTCTTCATTCATTCATTAGCCGTACAACATATCTGCTAAGAAATGGCCAGCGGTTTCAGCAATGCAGCTCAAAAATGTGTTTTCCCCGATGCCATTGCCGCTCATGTGATATTTCTCTAACTATTATAGTAATTGGAACGTAAAAAAACGAGCTATAGGGACATACCATTATCTTTGTATGCGGTTGTATCTTCAATGCTTCTTATATTGAAGAAGCAAGTATTTTCTACAGGTACTACTAAGTATACAGTAAGTTGCCTGCATAGGGAGAGAATTATTACCGCTTGTTCATATGTGTTCTCTAATATATACTATTTTTACTACGACGTAGGAGAAAGGAATCTGGAAAGATGCAGGAGCAGAAATTTGCCATTCCCATGCCGAAACAAAACGTGATACAAGAGATTCTTTCACGCCGCTTCCTTGCTAGCATTCTACTGGCAGTAGGAATTACTCTTGTGCTGGTTCTCCTGGAATTAGGTTCGCTTTTTCTCTTCAGTCCGGCGCACACCTTTGTTTTCCCTTTTCCCTTATTTGTTGGCCTATTAATTTTTTTGCTAGAGTTTGGCCTTCTTTTTGCAGGGGCTCTCTTAACAGTCAAGCCCCTGGCTCTTATTGCATATTTGCGTACTGTGCATCAGGTACAAGAGTCCTATAACCAGGTGTATACCCCGCTTAAAGCTATTACATGTGTGCGTAAGGCAGGCGAACAGAAGCAGCCGCATCCCGATGGCAGCCCTCAAGATGAACACGTCTCAATTCTTCATCTGGTTGAGCGGCAGGATGTGCATCAGTTGATAGTAGGTATGCCTGGCGCAGGTAAGACAATGGCTCTACGTGTCTATCAATATCTGACTTCCCAGAAACCGTTGTCATTGTTTGGTGCTTCCAGGAAGATTCCTGTCTATATTCCCATGAAAAATTATAGTCTCTTCCTTAAAAGGCAGCCAGATGAGGGAGATGTACCCCATACACCGCTTTTGATGTATCTGATCCAGGCTGATCTACCTGGTATGCGCTATCTCAAAAATTATATCGTGCGGTTGTTCGATCAGGGTCGCCTGTTGTTGCTTTGTGACGGACTGAACGAGATTGCAAGTGACCATCTCGCACTGGTGAACGCCGAACTTGTAAGGATAATGCGGGATACACGTAATGTTTGTGTTATAACGTGTCGGGAGATAGACTATCGGCAGAGCCCCGATCTTATGCAGTTAGTTGAAGACGAACGGGCCATCTGCGCAGTAATCCATCCTCTGCAAACAGAACAAATTGCAGAGTTTGTCGAGCGATATATTGAGAAGCAGGATAAGCAGTGGAAACATACAGCGGGTCAGGTTATGTCTGTGATCGAGCGTAACCGTCTGCGTTATCATTGTACAAATCCAATGATGCTTTTTACGCTAATGGGAGTTATTGACAGGCTTGGTGTTGAACGGGGAAAACAAATTGACACACGTGGCCGCTTGTTACGTGAGTACGTTAAGCAGCAACTAAATAGCGAACAGAAGCAGACGATATGGAGCCAGGGCGCGCCTGTTCAGCAAGATGTTATCCGTTATTTGAGTGAAGTAGCTTGTGCTGCACGTTGGGCCAACGATAGCAATGCGATCCAATTAGCAGTTTCTTCGCTTGTTGCTGAGGGAGAAGATAAAGCTCCTCGCAGATTAAGCATTGACGATTTAGCTGAGGCATTGCGTTTGTGGCTTGCTGAGCGACCTGCTCAGGCAGCGTTTGTGGAGGGTGAAGAGAAGAGTAATGTATCTTATGATAATGCATCGCAATTACTGCAATTTGCTTTAAGTGCATCAATTATAGAAATAAGTGCAGATAATATTCTTAGTTTTTCTCATGAATTGATTGCCGAATATTTTGTGGCTGAGTATTTTTTTGCTAGCATGCCGAAAAATGTTTCTTCTATACGCGGAGAAGTTTTAGAAGATGTTGGGCGCTGGAGCGAGCCGATTTCACTCTGGGCGGGCCTACTTGATGATCCGCTGGAACTGGCCGAGTGTTTTGGCGTTTGTGGCTTGCAGGCGCCTGCATATGTACTTCCAGCACTATCCCTGGGGCTGATCTGTGTTGGCGTGCTCTGGACGCCCCCACAGGCTGATATTCAGCGTACCGTCGAGCTGCCTCCGAGCATAGAAGAAGGTCTCTCTATAGCTGTAAAGAGCAATGACACACGTGAGGCACTGGCGCGTATCTTTACACTTTGTGCTGAGGAAGGTGGCCAGGAGATCTATCGATCGCTTCTTGTGTTGATCATGGTAGATGGAATCGATGAGCTTTTTACCTTGCTGGATCAGAAGATTGTGCCCGATCTACTTTTCACACAATTGGAAGACACTATTGATAATGTCGCGTATGAGAAGCAGGTAAAACGTATCGCGCGTGTATTAGGGCGTTTTGATGGAGTCGTGGTCGAACGTGCTGCCCAATTAAGCTTGCCTGCACCTGAAAGAAGTCCTCGCCTGCGTGCCGCTGTTATAAACACACTGGGGGGAACGAATGATGCAGGTGCCGTGGAGCCGCTTATCGCTCGTTTGAAAGATGCCGAATCGTTTATTGTTGAGCGTGCCATAAACGCATTGATTCGCCTGGGGCCAACTTTGACCCTGCCACAAGAGCTGCGAGAATTAGAAAATCGAGCATCGGACCCTTTGAGCAAGCGTGTGCATCAGGCAGTATTGCTCATTCTTGAACGTTTTCTCAATGAGCAGGATGTACGCCGACGGTTGTCTCTACTCCAATATCAATCTATTCTCGAACGTATGGTGCCGGTGCTCACATCAAATTATCAGGCTGAGCCTGATCTGCAGCAGCAGGCGCGTGAGATATTGGTAAGGCAGGGCCAGAAGTTAAGCGAGATAGACACCCAGGATGCTCACGATAATCGCTGGAAGAGCTTTATTGATGCATTGCTCGGTCACCTCTCTTCACAAAACGATATTGTAGTGCGTAACGTCATGCAGGTTCTGCAGGAAATTGGTAGCCCTGTTGTCCCGCCCCTGCTGGAACTTCTGAAAAGCCCAACTGATACTATCCGTGTCCGTGCAATTGAAATGCTAGAAATCATTCGCGATATGCGAGCTCTGCCTGCTTTGCTGCATCTGTTGGGTGATAAGTCTCATGCGGTTCAGGCTCAGGTGGTTCAGGCGCTACGTGCATATGCGCCTGAAAGTATTGCCGGGCTAATTGATTGCGTGTTGCGTGATCCAAGTGACACAGTTGCTGACAGGGCTGCACAAATTCTTGTGAGTATCGGTCAGGATGTAGTAGGGGCAGTAATAGAAGTTCTGCCCAGGCTCGTGCCTGGGCGTACGCGTTTTCTCGTGCAAATATTAGAGCTTATCCATGATCCTCGCTCTTTAACTGCATTGATTAGCCTGTTAGAGACTCCTCAGCTGGAGCCGTTGCTTGTTATTTCTGTTGTACGTGCACTGGGGCAGTTCTCGGATAAACGTGTCGTGGCTCCCCTTTTAGAGATGTTATCAACAACCAACCCCCAATTTTATGAAGAGGCGGTCACGGCCTTAAGCCAGCTTGGTGACGTAGCTCTTGAGGGACTGATTGCCGTGCTGGACGTTGACCATGATTCTGCGATTGTGCAGCGTGCGCGGCGAGCAGTTCTTGGCATGTCTCCATTCCCTGGTGAACAGTTGATGCGGGCGCTTGAGCGATGTACAGAGGCACAGTCCGAGCAGATTCTAACGATCTTTCATATGCAGGGACGCGAGGGTGCTGCTGTCCTGGTAAGTTATCTGCATCATCCTGATGAGAGGCTGCGAAGCGCTATACAGCAAACACTCGAACAGATGCCGGGTGCCGTGGTTGTGCCCGGTCTGCTTGCGGTACTGACGCAACCTGCTTTCCGGAAAACTGCCTCTGCATTTTTGCTGAAGTATCCTGATGTGGCGGTTGTACCGCTTATCAATGCTTTGGGAGAGCCAGAGCGCGGAGCTATTGCGGCTGTTATTTTGCCACAATTTGGTGTGATCATCCTGAAACCGCTGCTTGTGGGTCTGGATGATCCAAGAACCATGGCGCGTGAATTGGCACAACGTGTGCTAGTAGCTCTGGTTCGTCAAAATCAAGAACAGGATGAGCGCCATACATTGCAGGAGATCGTGCGCTTGTTTGGCGATCCACTGCCTGCTCGTGCGCGTGAAACGCTCCTTGGTGTATTGACCAATGAGTTGGCAAATGTGAGCCTGCCTGTCTTGCTGGAGGGGCTGAGCGATATTCATCTCATTGAAGCAGTGGCTGAAGCGCTTGTGCGCCTGGTAAACAAGCCCGCTTTGCAGGAACATGTGTTGGATGCTTTGATAGATGCCTTATTTGTTGAGGAACTGCGTAGCGGATCTGAAATTGCATTAGTCAGAATAGGAGCTCCAGCTGTAGGCCGTGTCGGCGAGCTTATTATTGACTCTAATTTTGCTGTTGCAAAGTCTGCAAAGCATATTTTGAGTGACATTGGTGTTCCTGCACTTGCATTTATCTGGACTGCTTATAGTGATCGTAATAATCTCCCACGTTGTGAGGCTGCGCGTGCAATTTTCCATAGCATGCATCCTGAGGCTATCAAGGATGAGCTTGTTTCCCTTCTTGTCAGTGAGAATCGCGATGATATCGCGATGGCGATTGCACTATTATTAGAGCGCATCTATGAAGAAACTCAAATGGATTATCAAGATCAGGTAATGGTGCCTGAACTTATTCATTACATAGAAGAACACAGCGTACAGAAGACAAACTTACGCATCATTGCGTTCTTGCTCCTCCTGGGGGAGCAGGCAATTACAGATCATTTAATACAAGCATTGGACAACAATCCGCAGCACCGTCAACAACTGACGTATATGCTTTTATTGTTGGGCACGAACACACGTACACTCCTGTTAGAGGTTTTCGCAGACCCAAATACAAATTCTGTGTTGCGCGATGAGCTTGCGGGTGTGCTGAGTATGGTGGCCGCTCCTACAGCACTTACTGACTATGTCTATAAGTTAAGCGAGTATGGCTTAGCTTCTATGCGTCCTGGGGCGATGTTCTCCGAGCAATTGTCGTTATCGCTGCGTGCTCTTGGAGGATTGCTCGTGAGCGGGCAATGGCATCCACTCAAATTAATGGAGTTGCGCGATGCCCTTGATGAGCGCGAGCCAGGCTATGAACTGTTTAATGTACTGCTCGGCTGGCGCTATACGCCGCAGATTGAAAAGCTACATGAGGATATGGATGTGCAGCGCGAGATGTTTAAAAAAGAGCTGTTAGCTTTAACTATGAAGCTTGCTGAAGGGCAACAGCGTGCTAGCAACCTGGAGACTGATCTCGAAAAAGTTCGTCAGGAGCATGGCGTACGTGGTGATGAACTGCAAAAGGTCCAGCGTGAACGGGATACTATGCGCACAAATATAGAGCAATTGACAAATGAGAAAAACAAACAGAGTGTAACCCTTGAGGAGACGACCAGGCGATATAATGCGCTGGTCATGCAATATCAGGCTCTGAAAAGGCAACTACAGGGTCCTGGCTCCGGCCCGAATCAGGGTTCAAGTCAGGGTCCGAGTTCGGGCCCGGGTCCAAGTCGGGGAACGGGGCAGATAAACCGACCGCAAAATACAATAAGGTAAATGAATGTATCCCACTATGGCGTTGCTTCGTGTAGTAATGCTAGATATCCATTAGATACAATAACTTCAAATATAGTCACGCACAATAAAGAGGTGCTTGTATTTTACTATATCTCGTGGGATATGTTATATTCTCCTTAGAATAACACTGCTTTATTTTTCAGTTTACACAGAGCGATATGGTATAAGAGGTAGGTAAAAGAGATGACAGATGCGGTATCCCCTACGAATGAGCCGGTAGTGACGCTTATGCAGCATGTCTTTGCATTAGTACAGGCATGTCCGGTAGGGAGAGTCACGACGTATAGTTGGATAGGCCGGGCGATTGGTTACCCACGTGGGGCGCGTATGATTGGTTGGATTATGAATGAGGCTGCCAGTGGGATTCCGGCGCAGCGTGTTATCAACAGCAAGGGCGAATTAACGGGTGGCTGGGCTTTTGGCGGTAAAGACAAGATGCGTCAATTATTAGAGGCAGAGGATATTATATTCTCTGAAGGTGAGCGCGTTGATCTTAAACGCTATGGTTGGGACCCGGCACGTGACCTTAGCCCAACAGAACTTGAGCATATTTTGAACAACTCTTCTCATATCTCCGTTGTTGTAAGTCCACGTCTGGCACATCTTTTGAAGAATGACCCGGCTTCACCGTTGCGACCATCTTGAATGCTCTCCCGATGAGCTACATATATTTACGGTGGTGAACAATTTGGCAAACGTTTATGTGAAGCAAAGCAAATGAAACGTGGCAAATGAGTGAACTTACTCTCTTCTCCCCAAGATCTATATCCCTCAGTCAAATTTTCGGTGTGGCTGTGAACTGTCATGGGGCAACGCCGCAAACGGAGAGGCTCAGGCGACCGAGACTCTCCAATGGTGCTTTTATGCCTTTGCTGCGTCCTTCGTTTCCGGTTGTGCTGCCGCTGCAGTTGCTGCAGCTTCGGCTGTTACAGCAGGTGCAGTTGCTGCGAGTTCAGCTCGTGTGGCTGCTATCTTGGCAATGGGCTCATCAGGTGAAGTGATGAGTCTATATTTTTCTGGTAGCTTAACGTCACGGGCATAGAGCGTTGAGTCAATTTCTGCCAGGGAACTGATGTCTATTTCAAAGTATTCGGCGATATCAGATGCCGGACACTCTGCTTCTAGCGCATCGAGTAAGTGGAGTAATACACCACCCTTGCTTTTCACGCTGGGCGACTCTCCAATAAAGCGTAAAGGAACCTTTGAGCTAATAAGCTCATCCATGCTCACCCGAGAGAAATCAATGTGAATTGTTTTCCCCGTCGTTGGTGCATGCTGTACGTGTCGAATCAACACCATCTGTGCAGGGGTATTGGCCATGATCAATTGTATAACCCCTGTTGCCGCGTGGCTACGACGCAAGGTATCAAAGGCCATAGCATCTACCTGCACTGGCTGTGACGCCTGGTTATGTCCAGATATATTGCCAGGGATAATCCCTGCTTTCACGAGTCTTTTGTTGGCTTTGCCCACGACTGTGCGCACGGCGACTGCCAATTCTTTCTTTTCAACCATAATAAAAAAATCTCCTCTCAATAGTAGCTGAACTGCAGTATACACTATTTTCATCTATAATGAAAGATTTTGTATAAGAAATGGAGCCATAAATAGTATGAAAAATGGAGCCACCTTAGTATTTATATAGATGTATATAAATATATTTTCTTGCTTATTAATAAATATAAGAGGGTCTCTGCTCAACTCCCTATAAACAATTCTACGTAACTTCTCTCACCATTTTTTATAACCGCTGGCGAGCATAGGGGAAAGCGATGGAGAGGAAGCCTATTGTATACTTACCGTGGTTTTGTTTCTCTCTGTTCGTACTTTGAATACTCTGTCAGATTTGTCATCAATGTTGGATTTACCGCATTTTTCTGTCAGTATGTGTAGAAAGGTAGATAAAGAAAAGCCCATGTTACAGAAAGTAAAGAATGGAAGCATATTTCCACGCGAGGATGGGAAGATCATTGATGAGCATTTTGGTGTGCTGCACAGCCAGCAGGATGCATTTAGTCTCGCGCATATGTTCGCCCCACCGGCATGGCGTGAACCTGCTCAACTTGCTGAGTTTGACGAAGTTGTTATCGTCGTACGGGGGCAGTTAGAGATTGAGGCAGATGGAGAGCATGCCGTGGTTGCATCCGGTGAGACTTGCATGGTGGGTAAAGGTACGCGTGTGATCTATAAGAATGCGTCGTTGGAAGAACCATGTGAATACTGGTCGCTCTGTATGCCCGCTTTTCGACCTGAGCGTACGCAGATGGAGAGCGTTTAGGTATTCTCGTGCATTGACAGAGCTTGTGATGGTAAAATTTCAACTTTTACCATCACAAGCTGTATTAAGTAAGCTGGTCGATACGATTCTTATCGA
>Ga0302321_100000552_pt1 | contig 32516 bp, 27 predicted proteins | sample Fen_T0_1_FD_202505 | JGI IMG/M metagenome (GOLD analysis project Ga0302321, IMG submission 202505) | Peat permafrost microbial communities from Stordalen Mire near Abisko, Sweden - Fen_T0_1 | ecosystem: Environmental > Terrestrial > Soil > Wetlands > Permafrost | place: Sweden: Abisko... | reverse complement strand
GGAGCGTTTGTCCGAGGGAGCAGGGAGATCATTAAACCCCGCTTTCGACGTTTTTAGCCGGTGCGGTCAGGATAAATGTTTACTCCGATCCACCGCTTTGGCGCCACTCGGGCTTAAACAACGGCCATCGCACAAGCGGGTTGCAGCTTTGGCGCTTTATTGGGCGAGTCTTTGCGCCGATATTGACCTGTCGGACGTTGATTACGTCCGGCCTAAATTTTACGAAATGCCCAAACCTGCGTCAAAGTTAAGCAGACTCGTGACGGTTTGTCTATGTCTGGTGGGTTTAGCTTTGGTGTTTTTATTGTTTCGTTGTGCGAAAAACGCACGGGCTTCAGCCCAAAATGCCAGGATTGCGATTCCCTCGTTTGCAGCTCGCTTGACGATGGTCAACGATAGCAATTGCGAATGGATTATCACGGCGACGCTCGTCGGCGAAGGAGAAGAAGGGCAGACGTGGAAGCTGCAGATCGGAAAATCGCTGGAAGTGGTGTTGGCAGGTGGCGAGTATCGGCTGGAGCAGAGGATGTTGTCGTTGGAGTCAGGAAGCTCGCAGGTACGGCGATTCCCGATGAAATTCGAGGCCAAGCAAAACTACCGGTGGAGATTGGTTTCGCTTTTGTCAGGAGACGAAAAGATGGGTTTAGGATCTAGTCGGGAGGTTGATCATGAGTGACGGTGACTCCAGACGCGTGATGGCAGAAATTCGTTTTGGCGAAGATCGTGTCGGGGTCTCAAAGGTGGGCGGACGATCGATCCACCAGTACTGGAGTTTATTGTCGCCGCATTTTCGTGATGTGTTTCTCGCGCCCCAGCGACGCTCTGACGATGGCGGTGTGTCATGGTCTTGGCGCGAGCCGTCGGAGAAGAAGGCTATAGCCGTTGCTGATCTGGCCGGCGTGCGCAACCGATTGGAACGCGCCAAAGAGTCGTTTGAAGAGAATCCTGTAAATCCACTAATGGGTGAAACGCGTGGCGGTGGCGCGAGTTCACAGGAAATGATCGATCAGGTGGCTGGACGAGTGAAGGCGATGGCCGATGGGCTTATCGCAATGCCTGACGTGGCGTTGACGGAATTTGTGTGCCGTACGGAAACGGGAGTGATGGTACATAGTTGGGGTCTGGTGACGGCGGCAAAGATTCATTATCCTGATTCGTTGGAAAGCGGTGTTAGTGGTATCGTAGTGTTCGGCGGCAAAGGCTCCGCGGGTAACGAGGTGGTAATCGAGAACGCGAAGGGACTGCGCGTGGCGCGAACGGTCACGGACGAAGCGGGCGAGTTTCGTTTTTCAAAGGTCGCTGCGGGGCGCTATCGCGTGCGTGTGATTTCTGGCCCGGGTGAATTTTCATCGAAAGGTGTGACGGCGAATGTGGAGCGGGGGGAAGTCACACGATTGGAACTGCGCAGTACTTCCGATCCGGAGGTACCGGGCGGCGAAAATGCAGATGCAAACGGGACAAGAGCTTCTGTATCCAGCACGAGTGCTCCCTTGGCTGTAAGGAAGCGGCGCGGATTGGGAGTGGCGGTGGCAATTGGTTTATTACTTCTTTTGCTTGTAGGCGGAGGGGTATGGGGTTGGCGAAGCTGGAAAACGCTTGGGAGCGATCAGCCAAAAACCGCGGTCCATTTCTCCAGCATGACGCCAGAGAAATTTTCCAATGAAAAAGCGAACACGCCCGGCGCTGATCTGCCTCGTGCGGTTACTAGTGATGGTGGAGGACTAGCGGCGTCAGTGGACGGTGTTGGCGGTTTGCGTTCACAGTCGAGCGCGCGAGCCGCGTCGATGGATGTGCCCCACGCTCCCTCGGCCACGTCAGCGTCAGGTAATGGGCGCACGGCTTCCAAAATTGGTTCGCGAATCGAATTGTCAGGTGTTGGCGCAAACAACCTCGGGAGCAAAACTTCAGACAGCCAGTCGGTGGCAAGTGGTTCTACTGCTGACGCGACCTCGGGAGATGCGGCTCAGGCGGATAATTTTTCCAGCAATATATCCGACTCGAATCCATCGGGAGTGGCCGGTCCGTCGGCTGATATTACTCCGAATACATCAGCTAAAACAGGGATAGCTAGCTTGCCTGGTTCGAATAATCCGAAGCCTTCAGGCCGGGCTGCGGTTGAAGCGCTGACGGGGCACCTCCCCGCCGGGCAGGGCGGAAGTGAACCTAATTCGCCTGCCGGTCTGGAAAAGGCGAGAAAGCCGCCATCCGTGAATACGACCGGGTTGGTTACGATGAGGAAAGCTAAAGCGGGAGGCGAAGACCAGGATAACGGAGCAGCGATATCTGATAAGAACAAAGCAGGTGATTCGCAGTCAGACGATGCTGTTATCAAAGGTGAAGGGCGCTCCACGACAGACGGAGCAATTTTGACGACTTCGTCAGCACAAGCGCCCGTTGTAGCGGTTTCCGTCGCCGAGAAAAACACCTCGTCGAAGCAGGATCTGAGTTCGGAGCAGTCGCAGCAGACATCGAGCGTAGCGAACCGATTTGATTCTAATATCCCCAATAAAACTCATGGGAAAAATGCGGCAGGTGCTGCCGGAGCTAACCAGGCAATTGAGCCACAGCGCGGAAATGCAGACGAGCCTCCTGAGAGTAAAGACCCCGAAGCGAAGGCTTCTTCAGACGGAGCGCTGCTGCCCTCAGAGCCCAGCACGCTCGCGAACTCCCAATCATCTGCAGAGAAAGGTTCGAATTCGTTGCCAGTAGCTGCCTCGGGGAATCAAGAATCATCGACGCATGCGGAGGCTGCGCCTACCGCTCAGGCGGAAGGAAAAGACAAATCTTCGTCATCAAAAGAGAAAGTGGCTACCGCTAAAAAGAATGCTGCTGCTCTACCATCCGTTCCAAAAGCTCCTCACGATGGGGCTGCCTCAACCTCAGCCTCTGCTGGCGCAGAAGCTGGCGTCACGCTTGCCCGGCAAAAACCTCTTCCTGGCGCCGAGGCTCCGGTTCCATCGCAGAAAGAGCAGCGAAAAGCTGCTGAAAAACTTCTTGAGAAAACTCCCCCTGCTGAAAATGCCGAACCCAGTCGCACCGTTCAATCTAGAGGGACGACAGCGGCTCGCACGGGTTCATTACGAAACGTGGGCGCGGTACGGCTCACGCGTTGGGCGATGCGCATGGAGCGGGACATCATTGTACCGACGATGCCGATGCCCGAAGGGGATCCGGATGTAACGGAGGTGATGAAACAGAAACTGAGGGAAGACCAAAAAGCCCGCCTGCCAGAGACGCTGAAGCAGCCTGCACTGCAGTACGGAATTTCTTTTAAATTTATTGGAGGCGCGAAAGTTCAGCCGCTGCAGTGGATTGATACGGCGGTGAAGGACGCTTCTTTCGCGATTTATGACGGACGTGCTGAGGTGAGTTGGGATGCGGCGGCACCGTTGCGGGACTGTGTGATTTCGCTGGCTTTTGGCGATGGTTCGGAAGCGGCTTGCGTCGGATTTGACCACGAAGGCCGAGCTTCGGTGGAGCTTAGGCCCGAACTGCGGGCAGCACTTTGGTTTGGCGCGATGTATTCAGTAAATGATGACGCGCGGACAAATAGCATGCCGCGCTTTTCCTGGCAGGTACTTCGCGGACCGCTCGCTTCTTCCGCGTGGTTCAACGATGGCAATTGGTTTGACGGAGCTGGATGCCGACTTGACATTGTGCTCAATGGATCGGCCCCTGCGCACACGGTGATCGCGCTGGTGGATCAAGTCACAGGTTGGATGCTAGCGACCGAGCTTGAGTGAAGGCGTTTATATCGCGTCGTACACCTGCACGCGTGCCCAGAATGGGCGGAAATTCTGATTAAACGTCTCGTGTAAAGGATCGATTTGATAGGCATCGTGTGCGGCGATATCTTCGAACACCACCGTCAGTCCAAACGTGTAGCTACTATCTCGTACTGGACGGTCGGGCATCGTCGCAGGTGTGCCTATATACAACGTCTCGACGGATCTGATGCCGCGCAGTGATTCGAGGCCTCGTTGCATGGCTTCGCGTTGGACCGAGCTGGTTTCGGGTTTCAACCAAAAGAAAACGGAGTGTACGAGCATGAGTTACTTGTCACTTTTTCTTAATTGCATTGGCAAGCTGCGAAAATGAGCCTGTACGAAGGTTATTCAGAAGCCTTGACCCGGTCCGTTTCAGCCCCAATTTCCCAACCTTCACTTTGCCCGATGGTGTAATGGCAGCACCGGAGATTTTGGATCTCCTTGTCCAGGTTCGAATCCTGGTCGGGCAGCCAGTGTAAGTGCGCCTAAAACTCGTTTTTATCTTATTAAAAATAACTTACGCTAGAGCAACGGCCTTGGACGGTAGGCACGAAAGTCCGGAAGGACGTCTGAACGCACAGCGCAAATTAACCGTTTACTTGGCTGCTCGGTTTTTCGGCCACTAGCAAAAAACTAGACACGTGATAAGTTGGCCGACATTGAAAACCGTGATGGAAACGAGATGCGAATGGAGCCAAATTCTGACTGCTGATACTCACGCGATGACCAAGGACTACAATCATGAAGAAAAGTAAAAGCAGCTCGAAAGAAGCCCAAGGAGGAGACGCTCCGTCTCAGTTGATTGATGCGAGAATCAAGGAGCTGAGCGATTGGCGGGGCAAGATGCTCGCGCAGATTCGTATTCTCATCAAGCAGGCCGATCCCGAGGTGCTCGAGGAGTGGAAGTGGAGAGGTGTTCCGGTGTGGTCGCACGCCGGGATAATCTGCACGGGTGAGACGTACAAGAATGTCGTGAAAATGACCTTCGCTAAAGGCGCGTCGCTGGAGGATCTTTCGGGTCTTTTCAACTCCAGCCTCGACGGCAACACGAGGCGTGCGATCGATTTTCACGAAGGCGATAAGATTGATGAAACGGCATTAAAAGCTCTTATTCGTGCTGCCGTGGCGCTGAACACCTCCTCAAGCAACCTGCGGTCGAAGAACAAAGCGTAGCCGAAGAGAAGGATTTTAGGCGAAATAAGGTTAGCCGTAGGTCACGCTGCTTATAGCGAAGTGCCTATTCGATGCCTAAAATGCTCAGAAACACCGACGCACGACTACGTGCAAATGTTGTAATACAGATTGGGTGAATGTATTTCAATTACCTAATCCAGAACGTGTTAACAGGGTAGCGGGAGCCCTGCCGTGGTTATTAGAAGTTCTCCGGCCGCAATAAATTTATCAAATAGGTAGAGATTGAGGGTAACATTTATAGGGACTTGAGCGTATCTAGACGCGATACCGGTTGTTTGCGCTGCAGAAGCAGTTTTTGCGGCGAGGGGCTACTCGGTTTCAAAAGACTATGGGAGATTCAACAAACTTAATTACACTCACCGGCCTACGTGCGCCCCAAAGCGGGCACAGGTGCTCAGTCGTTGGCTACAAACGTAAGGTTGGGAAAACATGGCTGGTTCTTCCAATGTGGCTGGCTGCAGCTAGCGCGCTGTCGGCTGCCTCGCTGGGAAACGAAACCACGCCGAACCAACAAAACGATGTCATAGCGGATACGTCGACACAGTCCAAAGCTGCTCAGACGACCGAACTAAAAGACGTCGATTTCGTGTTAGCCGAAGTCCGTAAGCAGCTAGAGCCAAATCCTGCGACTGAGATCGTGGATCTCTCAATTGATCCTGACTACCGCGGCGCGTCGGACACGTTTTTAGTAAATGCCGTCCTCGATGACCACGGGCGCAAACTGACGCTCGGCGTGATGGTAACCGTCCACCGCAATGCGGAAGGGCAGCAGGCTTCGTTGGGCTACATTGATTGAGCGCTGAGTGCGGGGGCGTTATCGCAGTGGAGGTCAATGCGCTTCCACTGCTTTCGTTCGGCTGTCGAAAGAGATTTTATCGCGTGACGACGAAAGGTGCGAAGAGAGCGGATTGGGCGGCGGGGAAACGGCCCTGGATGGCAACGCCGTCATCTCGCTGCTCTTCACTCTGAATATGGCCGAGCGCGTGGAGCTTGGCTATGATGTCGTAACGCGAGTGTGGGACGAATAATTCGACAGAACCAAATTCGTGCGCGATGAGTTCTGCGAAACGGCCTTGAAGCGCTTCGATGCCAGCGCCTGTGTGTGCGCTGACGAAAAATCCATCGGCTGCGAGGTGGCGGGCTTGGGCGCGCATGGTTTCGTCGGCTGCGTCGTCTTTGTTGAAGACGGTCACCATCGTGCGACTCGAAGCCCCAAGTTCGTCGAGCACGCTGAGCGTAGTGGCGTGGTGATGGGCGAAATTGGGATTAGTGACGTCGATGACGTGTATCAAAAAATCGGCGACAATCACCTCCTCAAGGGTTGCTTTGAACGCTTCGACGAGGCCGTGGGGCAGGCGGCGGATGAAGCCGACAGTATCTGTCACGAGCAGTTTTTGCCGGTTGGGAAGTTGGAGCTGGCGCGTGGTTGGATCAAGCGTGGCGAAGAGCTTATCTTCGGCGAGAACGTTGGCGCCGGTGAGGCGGTTGAGGAGCGAGGATTTGCCGGCGTTGGTGTAGCCGACGATCGAAGCGGTGGGCACGGGCACGCGGAGGCGTCGACGGCGCTGAGTGTCGCGCTGTTTGACGACGGTGGCGAGTTCCTGCCGAAGGTGCACGATGCGGTCGGCCACGATACGGCGGTCTTGCTCAAGCTGAGTTTCACCTTCACCGCCCATGGCGCCTCTGCCGCGTTGCCGAGAGAGATGGGTCCACGCGCGGGTGAGGCGCGGGAGTGAGTACTCCATGCGTGCGAGCGCAACTTGGAGCACGGCTTCGCGGGTGTGAGCGCGGTCGGCGAAGATTTCGAGGATGACCTCCTGGCGATCGATGACGACGAGGCCGGAGATTTCTTCCCAATTGCGTTGTTGCGCAGGTGAAAGTTCTTCGTCCAAGACGATCACGTCGGCGCCGTCCGCCTTAGCGAGTTCGATGAGTTCTTCGGTTTTTCCACTGCCGAGGAGCGTGGCTGGGTTGGGAGCGCGAAGATTGACGAGAGTACTACGCACGACGGTCATGCGTAGATTTTCGACGAGTTCGGTGAGTTCAGAGAGGAGCTCTGCGCCTTCACCGGGGGCCATCTTTTGTGTTTGGACGCCTACGAGGAAGGCGCGTTCGCGTTTATCAGAGCGTGTTTCGAGGAAATCAGCCATTACGAAAGGGCGGTCAAGTTGCCCTGAGATTAAAGCGAAGGCGAGAGGAAAGCCAGCGCCTGGACCAGATGAGGGCTTCGCGTGTGAATGCGAGGGGACGTCTGATGTGAGGCGTCACAAAATGTCGGAAAGTGAAGCGAGAAATCTGCGGAAATACATATCGGCTGTTTTACGAGCGGGACGTTGACGCAGGCACTAGGTGTGAGAGATTGTTGGTCTTGGACGCCATGAAAGATTTTTGGTTCATTCGAACGAGTCTGCTGCTGGCCGTTGCGTTGGGAATGGGCGGTTGTGAGGCGTTTATTCCTGTGCCGCCGCCTCCGCCGAAAGTGAAGCCGCCGTTTTCGTACGAGCCTCTGGGGGTGCGCAATTCTTGTTTTGTGGAGTCGGTGCATTTTTATGATATCTACAAATCAAAGAACATCGACGGCGGATGGGTGCGGTTGCTGGAGTGGGGCAATCAGGAGGGCGATTACAAGATTGGGGCAGGCCATGCGGTGGCGATCTATTTAGCCAATGGCAAGGTGTTCGGCTACGATATCAATTTTGGTTTCTGGCCGATCGAAGTTCCGGTGGAGAAGCATGCGGACATCACGGAAGTGACGCCGAAGGTGTTTGTGCATTATCCGCAATTCCGACCGGTGTTTGCACGTTATCGTGAAGACTGGGTCTACGGGTCGCCACCGAAAGCGCCTGAGTTCTTGTTCTACCATGCGAACCCGGATGTGCGTGATGCGACGCGGGTCGCGAGTGAGCTCGGGCGTTTTCGCGAGGTGAGCGTGGTGGAGTTTAGTTATATGGAGAAAGGCGTGAAGCAGACGAGCGCGGCCGCGGTCTTTGTTTTTAATTCGCGGTTGTGCGTGTATTTTCCGCGGACTGGCACGCATATTTCGAATCCGCTGGTGCGGCAGGTGAAGAGCCTTGAGCTGGTGGGTTTCATTATTAAAAGGATTTATCCTGGCGCGACAGATGTGCGACTGCAGCCGGGTGGTTACCTGTTGTTTCCGCCAAAGAGCTGAAGGTTGGCTTGAACTGCCGGTAGATCACGTCCAAAACGGGTTTGTGTGTTGATCGCTGTTGTGCACAATCACTGTCGCTAACACATTTAATCTTAATGGCTGGTCGAAAAAAAATTCTGATCATTGATCGTGATGCTCAAGCGGCGGCAGCCGTGGAAGCGTTGTTGAAAAGCGGCGGTTATGAGTTTGCAGGACTGGCTATGGAGATAGACAACGTTTCGTCTGTGATTGACGTAGGTCAAACTGACTTGGTTCTGATGACGTTGGATGCGAATCGGGTTTCGGCGCAGTTGGCGGCTGCGCGAGAGCTGCAAAATCGTTTCGACGTGGCCACGGTTTATTTGGTCGATGAAGCAGCCCGTGTGGAGCTGGAGAAAGCTGGTGGAGTATTTCCTTCAGACTATGTCATGAAGCCGGTGATCGCGCGCGAACTTTGGGTCGTGCTCGCTTCCGCACTGCGAATTCGCAAATTCGAAGCGCGGATACTGCGACTCGAGGCCCGAATGCAGGAAGTGCATCGATTGGAAAGCATCGGAGTGGTGGCAGGAGGAATCGCACACGATTTCAATAACCTAATCACGGGAATTTATGGTGCTGTTGCGATCGCGCACAAAGAGCTGCCCGAGGGCTCGCCGGTGCGGCAACGGCTCCATCATATTGAACGTGCGGCGACGCGTGCGGCGGATCTTTCTCAGCGCTTAGTGGTGCCTCCGGGGAGTGGCTCGAATGCCAAAGCACGTCTTTCCCTGAACGAGGTCGTGGAGGAGGCGATGAAGCTTGTGCAGAAAAGTCTCAAGCCGAGCGTTCTGGTGCAGACCGGCTTTGCAGTCGATCTGCCTCCGGTATTTGCCGTCGAGGCGCAACTTCGCCAGGTCGTGGCTAATTTGATGATCAACGCCGCGGAGGCGATTGGTGATGGTTCGGGTGTGATTCGTGTCGTGACATTTATCAAAGATCTCAATGAGGCGGCGCGTGACGCATTAGGTTTCCCGGACGAGGTGAAGGCGGGCAACTATGTGGTGCTTGAGGTCGCCGATACTGGTTGTGGCATGGAAGAGGGCACCATCACCCGGATTTTCGATCCATTATTCAGTACCAAAGGTGCCAATCGCGGCGTTGGACTGGCTGCGGTGGCGCGGATTATACGCAAGCACCTTGGAGGGGTCAGCGTCGAGAGTCAGCTCAGCCAAGGGTCTTGCTTTCGAGTTTTTCTGCCCGCTCACATAAGGCCGCCTCATGCAACATCGGCCACTGCCGCGCCGATGGAGACAGCCGGAACGGCACCGCCGATATTGTCTACGTCAGATGGTTGTGGAAAGACGATCTTAGTCGTCGACGATGACGAGGCGGTACGTGCGCTCGCAAAATGGGTAATTGAAAAAGCCGGTCATCCGGTGATGACGGCGCGCGATGGCGATGAAGCATTGAGGGCGTTCCAAGCCGATCCCAGCCGGTTTCGATTAGTCATGCTCGACCTTACGATGCCACGAATGGGCGGGCTTGAGACCATGCAAAAGATGCGCGCGCTCAAGCCGGAGCAGCGGATTGCCATCGTGACCGGACATGGTGAAAACGTGCTGTCAGGCGACGTACAGGAAGGTGACGTCGGTTTCCTGCAGAAGCCGTTTAGTCCTGACCGCTTGCGCGTTTTTTTGTCTAAGTACGCGCCGCTGCGGACCGAGAAGAAGTAAAACCAACGACGGCGGCGCTCGGTGTGCTCTTCGGGGGGGCGGCTTTACGACGCAAATTGGCCTTAGATCCTGATTTAGCGTTAAGGTTAATGGTTTTGTACCGATGAGTTAGGTGTGTCCTCGAAGCATTACGCACCCAATGCCTAGACATGAGTCTACCGGCTGATAAACCCGTCAGTTTGGTGCCGACCGTTGATCAGCGCTTGCGTGCTGAAATGACACGGCTGCTGTATGATTCTGCTAGTTCAGGTTTGTTATTGCAGTTTATGATGGTTGCGGTGACGGCGTTTGGGAGTTGGCGCCAGTTTTCACACGCATGGGTGTTAGTTTGGATATCTGGAAGCGTGCTCGTCACGGGTGCGCGAATCATTTTGCAGATCATGTTTAGACGTATGCGGCCCGAGGTTTCCGAAATGGAATCGTGGCGGCAGGCCTTTTTGGCCGGCGTAGTTCTCACTGCGTTTTATTGGGGCGTAGCGATGTGGGTGTTTTTTGCGACGAACGAAATTTTGCCGCGTTTCTACATGATCATCATTGTGTGCGGAATGAACGCTGGCGCGGTGCGTTCACTGGCGTCGGTGCCCGCGGGTACGGTCGTGTATGTTGTTCTGACGATATCGCCGCTGGTTTTCCGGTTTTTCCAAATACCTGAAGCGGGCAACTTGGTGATGGCTTTTCTGACCGTCGCTTTTGGTGCTTACCTGATTAACTTGGCTCACAAAGGGCGCGCGGACATCGAAAGAATTTACCGTCTGGCGTTTGAAAACGAAGCATTGGTGCAAACGCTCAGCCACGCGAAAGAGCGGGCCGAGGCTGCCAGCCAGGCTAAAAGCGGTTTTCTTGCCACGATGAGCCACGAGATTCGCACGCCGATGAACGGGGTGCTCGGCATGCTGCAAATCCTGCGTGACTCGTCGCTGACGACGGAGCAACGCGGCCAATTAGATGTAGCATCGAGTTCGGCTGAGGCACTCATGCGGCTTTTGAACGACATCTTGGATTTCTCAAAAATCGAGAGCGGCAAGCTCGACTTCGAAACGATCAGGTTCTCGCCTGCTACCTGTGTGCGCGAAGTGGTGGCTTTGATGCGTCCTAGTGCCGTCGAAAAGCAGCTTCCGCTTTGGGTGGCTCTTGATTCTGAGCTGCCAGCCTGGGTCGAAGGTGATCCGGTGCGGGTGAAGCAGGTGCTGCTCAACCTTGTCGGCAACGCGATCAAATTCACCGGGCACGGGCATGTTGAAATTTCCGTTACGCCCCAGAGCTCTGATCCAAGTCGAGTGCGGCTTCACTTCGTGGTGAGCGATACGGGCATCGGCATCGATCGCGCCGCACGCGATCGGCTTTTTGAAGTCTTTAGTCAGGCCGACAGCAGTATGGCGCGACGTTTTGGCGGTAGCGGTTTGGGTTTGGCGATTTCCCAACGTTTAGTAAAACGCATGGGTGGCGAGATCGTTGTCGAAAGCACGCTGGGGCGCGGCTCGGCATTTTCATTTTGGCTAGAGTTTCCCGTTGTGAGCGCGCCGACTCATGTGACCCAAACGCCGTTTGGTGATACCTTGAGTCCTTTGCAGGGTCGTGTGCTCGTGGTCGAAGACGATCGTGTCAATCAGATGGTCACAAAATTGATGCTCAGTAAAATGGGTCTGACCTGCGAAATCGTGGCCGACGGCATGGAAGCGGTAGATCGTGTGCTCAGAGGAAATTGGGATCTTGTTTTAATGGATGTGCAAATGCCGGGAATTGACGGACTGGAGGCCACCCGACGCATACGCATTCAGCCTGCGGGGAAAACGTTGCCCATTATTGCACTTACAGCCAACGCGATGGTTGAAGATCGCGCCGCCTGTGCAGCAGTTGGCATGAATGGCTTCTTGGCTAAGCCGCTGAAAGAAAGCGAACTCCGCAATTGTCTAGACCATTGGTTGAAAATATCTGACGGAGCCATGCCAGCTTTGCGGAGATAATTTGAAAACACGTCCGCGAGCTCACGTGCAGGATTGCAGAGTGCGGTCCGGGCCACCACGTTGCTCGCCGAATGGCTCTTTTTAGTCTGCTCGACGTCAATCTTAGCTTCGGTGGTCCTGCGATTCTTGAAAACGTAAACTTTCAAGTCGATGCGGGTGAACGTGTCTGCTTGCTCGGGCGTAACGGCGCTGGCAAGTCCACACTTATGCGTGTCATCGCAGGCGAGATGAAACCCGATATCGGCGCGGTATTTCGTCAACCAGGTGCGCTCTTCACGCGACTCACGCAAGAGGTCCCGGTCGACGTAGTCGGTACGGTTCACGACCTTGTTTGGTCGGGACTTCGTCCGCTGCGTGATCACGAAGAAGACTGGGAACGCGAGGTTCGTGTTGAGCAGCTGCTTGAGCGGCTGCAACTGCGTGCCGACGCCAATTTCGTCGAGCTTTCGGGCGGGCTTAAACGCCGCACGCTGCTCGCGCGGGCATTGGCCGGGCAGCCCGATTTGCTGCTGCTCGATGAGCCGACTAATCATCTCGATCTCGAATCAATCCTCTGGCTCGAAGATTTTCTTCTGACGGAGAAAATCGCGCTCTTTTTCGTTACGCACGATCGCACTTTCCTAAAAAAACTTGCGACCCGTATCGTCGAACTCGACCGTGGGCGTCTCGCCAGCTGGGCCTGTGACTACGAAAGCTACGTCGTTCGCAAAGAGGAAGTCGTCGCCGCTGAGGAGAAACAACAAGCCGCTTTCGACAAAAAACTCGCGCAGGAAGAGGTCTGGATTCGCAAAGGTGTGAAGGCCCAACGTTCGCGTGCTCAAGGCCGCATTCACGCGCTCATGAAAATGCGCGAAGAGCGCGCCGCCCGCCGCGATCGCACGGGCAACGTGAATCTTCGCCTCGCCGAAGCCGACCGCTCGGGAGTGAAAGTGATCGACGTCGAGAACATGTCTTACGCCTGGCCGAATGGTTCGACCCTGGTCCGTGATCTCACCACCACGATTACACGTGGCGACAAAATTGGCATCATCGGTCCCAATGGCGCGGGCAAAACCACGCTCATTAAACTCCTCCTCGGCCAGCTTGCACCTACCGAGGGCACGGTTAAGCAGGGCACGAATCTAGAAATCGTGTATTACGACCAGATGCGCGAGCAGATCGACGACAACAAGACCGTGGCCGACAATATCGCCAACGGTAATTCCACGGTGACGATCGATGGTCGCACGCGCCATGTTATCAGCTACTTGGAGGATTTCCTCTTTTCGCCGGTTCGGGCGCGCACACCGGCGCGCGTTCTCTCGGGCGGTGAACGCAATCGCCTGCTCCTCGCGCGACTCTTTACGAAGCCTGCCAACGTACTTGTGCTCGACGAGCCGACGAACGACCTCGATCTTGAGACGCTCGATCTGCTCGAAAATCTACTGGTTGAGTACGACGGCACGCTGCTGCTCGTGAGCCATGATCGCGATTTCTTGGACAATGTTGTTACAAGCACGCTCGTGTTCGAGGGCGATGGACGTATCGGCGATTACGTCGGCGGTTACGCTGATTGGGCACGCGAAAAAGAAAAACGTGCAGCAGCAGCTGCTTCACGCGCTGAAGCAGAAAAGGCCAAAGCCGAACAAAGGTTTGCAGCTAAACCTTCTGGTCGCAAGTTGACCAACAAGGAGCGCAAAGAGCTCGATGAATTGCCTGCGAAGATCGAGGCGATGGAAGCCGAGCAAGCCGAACTTACCGCTAAACTCGGTGATCCTGTTTTCTATAGAGCTCAAGCTGCACAGTTCGCCCAGGTTAAGGCGCGGCTAGACGTGCTTGAACGCGAACACGCCACCGCCTTCGCTCGTTGGGAGGAACTTGAAGCGGCAAAAAATTCCTGACTTCTATGAGCGTCGCGAGGTTTAGCCTCATTGTGGGAACCTGCGCGCAGGTGATTCTGTTTCGTATCGCCTGCAAGCAAGCTCCTACATTTGATCGAATCCCATGAACCGGACCGACCGACTCGTTGCGATGGTGATGCACCTGCAGGGCAGGCGCGTGGTTCGCGCAGAGGAGTTGGCTGCACATTTTGAGATTAACGTGCGCACGGTGTACCGCGATATCGCGGCGCTGGCCGAATCAGGTGTGCCGATCTGTGGCGAGGCTGGGGTAGGCTACACTTTGATGAAAGGCTACCATCTACCGCCGGTGATGCTCACGGCGGAGGAGGCGATGGCGCTATTTGTCGGTGCAGAAATGGTAAAACAATTCGCCGACGCATCGATGCGAACACCCATGGCATCAGCGCTGGCTAAGCTCCGCTCAGTTCTGCCGCGCGACCGGCAGGACGATCTGGATCGACTCTCCGCAGCGACCGCGATTTTTGGCGAATCACGGCTGCCTTCCGGACTTGATCAACGGATGCTGCTCCCGATTCAGCAGGCGATTGTTGCGCGCCGTGTTTTGCGGATGACCTATCGAGCACGGGCTCGTGATGACGAGAGCGTGCGCGAGATAGAACCACTCGGCGTAACCTATCACAGTGCAGCTTGGTATTTGGTAGCATGGTGTCGGCTCCGAAAAGATTTTCGTTATTTCAAAATCGAACGCATGCAAGCGATGGAGGTGCTCACGGAGCGTTTTGCACATCGGCCAGATTTTTCATTGCGCGACCACTTGCGAGTTTTGAGGGAGTCTGGTGAACGAATAATGACGCGTGTTTGGTTTTCGTCCGAAGCGATGGAGCGCGTGCGCCGTGAGAGTTATGCACAAGTGACCGCTGAACAGGCCCTCCGGAATGGTTTTGAGGTGACGCTCGAAACGTTTTCACTCGAGTGGCTGGCTCGCTGGCTCTTGTCCTTCGGCACAGGGGCGGAGGCGTTAGCGCCAGCGGCCTTGCGCGAATGCGTGGCGCAAGAGGCGAAGGCGGTCACAAGGCGATACAGCCGGGGCAAAAAGAACCGCGCAGGTGCTTCTGCGGTCTCCTGACATAGGGTTGTCAGGAGGGTGTGGTAGGTTGTGACATGTCCGAAATCACAACCTTCATTCGTTAATACATCATGATCCGCGTCACAGAAATTGCTTTCACCGGTTATCCGGTCACCGATATCGCCCGCGCCCGGGCCTTTTACGAGGGCGTTCTCCAGCTCAAATCCTCCTCCGTTTTTGAAGGTGAAGGGAAAAGTTGGATCGAATACGACATCGGCCCGAGTACACTCGCTATCACCAACATGTCTCCTGAGTGGAAACCGTCGACCAGCGGTCCGGCTGCAGCGCTTGAGGTTGCTGATTTCAATGAGGCTATTGCTGCATTGCGCGCGGCATCGACGAAATTCGTGGTAGAGCCGACGCCGAGCCCTGTCTGTCAACTCGCGGTGGTGTTAGACCCGGATGGAAACTCTTTAGCGATTCACAAACGAAACGTAGGCTGAGCAAATGGAAGGGTAATTTTTTAACTGGAAGGGAACCAATGAATGCAGACCAATCATCTTTTACACCGGCCGGTTTTTTTTGCGTCGGTCTCGTTACTGCGAGATTCTACGAGACGTGGGATTTTTATACTGAACAGCTCGGCTTTCGTACGCTGAACGAGGGAGATGATCATGTGCTGCTTGCGCACGCCTCGGGAGTGCGGCTGGAGATATTAAGGCACGAGACGGATGAACAGGATGCCGAACTTGTCAGCGCGACCGATGGCCGCGGGTTTCGGTTCACCCTGGAAATCGAAAATGTGGACGAGTTGTACCAGCGCCTTTGTGATGCGGGAGTCGAACGGGTTCACTCACTAGAGAGCCTTTCGCTAGGCCGGCGTTCGTTTACCGTGCGCGACCCGAATGGCGTATTGATCCGTCTCGCGACTCGCGAGCCAGAAACGACCGAAGCGATCGTAACAGATTGCCTAGCGATGGTTCGGTAAATCAGGACTGTTAGCTTCTCTTCGAGCGGGCCGCGGCGGGGTTTTGATGCTTTGGCAGGGGAGCTTCTTCGGGCTCGACGGCGGCCTCGGGCATGACGTCTTCTTGAATATTGCCCACGAGTTGCTGGATTCTATGGAGCGCCTCATGCAGAGCGCCAGCGTGGCTTTTGAGTTCCTGCGCTGCGCTTGAGCTCTCTTCGGAATTGGCGGCGTTAGTCTGGGTGACTTGATCCATCTGATTCACCGCTGTCAGGATTTGGCTTAGGCCTTGATCTTGTTCGACGGAAGCATGAGCGATCTCGGCGATCAGTTCATCGACTTCACGAGCTTTGTTGACGATTTCACTGAGGCTTTGCGCAACCTTTTCATTTAGCTGGGCGCCGTGCTCACTCTTGCGGATGGAGTCTTCGATACTTTCGGCCGTTTCACGAGCAGCATGCGTCGAGCGTTGGGCGAGGCTGCGAACTTCGTCCGCGACCACGGCAAAACCGGCGCCAGCTTCACCGGCGCGGGCAGCCTCGACTGCGGCGTTTAGAGCTAGAAGATTGGTTTGGAAGGCGATCTCGTCGATCGTTTTGATGATTTTGGCGATGTTGCTGCTGGAAGTTTTAATCGCGTCCATGGCGGTGGACATAGCTTGCATGTCGCTGGCGCCTGTTTCGGCTGCGGTGCGTGCCTGTGCGGCGAATTGCTTGGCGCGGTCCGCATTCTCGGCATTGCGCTTGGTCATGCTGGCAACCTCGTTGAGCGAGGCACTGGTTTCCTCGAGTGAGGCGGCTTGACTGCTGGCTCCATCGGCGACCGATTGGCTGATGCTGGCAACGCTTCCGGCGGCTTCGGAAGTGCCGGAACTTGCCTCCTCAATATCGTCAATCGCAGTACGCAAAGGGTTTTCGATCTGACGGCGGTTGAATAAAAAGAAACCGGCCAGGGTCAGAATCAACATGCCTGTACCGACAATCGTGATACGTTGCATGCTGGCGATCACGACGGAGTCAGACTTGAGCGGAGCCCGGAGAACGAAAGCACCGCGTAGATCGCCGACGCGCATATTTTCGATTTGGAAGCCTAGCGGATCGCGGCCATCCTTGGTTGGACTTTGCGCGGGATCACCGTGGCATTTCATGCAACCTTCAGTGAGAAGGACCGGACGGGCTAGCACGATCTGCTTGTTAGCGGAGTCATCTTTAAAGTATTCGGTCTCTCCGTTTTTGAATGCGTCGAAAATCGGAGTGTCTTTTGCGCTGGCTGCGTTCTTAGGATTGCGTGCAGGAATGCCCGGAGGAGCGATGACCGAGAATTCATAGCTTTTGCTTTTGGCGACTTCGCGGATCGAATCCCAAGTGGCGACGATCGGGATAGCTTTGTAGAGCGCGGTCTGTTGATAGACTTCCTTCAACGAATCCGTGTTGAACTGTTTTTTTGTTTCGGCGATGAGTTTTGTCAGGTCGATGGCGTTGCTCTTGTGCAGAAACTCCATGTTGCCGCGTACGGTGTCAGCTTGGACCAACACCGTGGTCATGGCTGCCCTGATTTCGTTAACGCGGTTGCTTCGTGCAATGAGGTAAACAGTCAGAATCGAGGCGAGGGTCGTAGCGACGACTGCGAGAGTCACACCGAGCAGGATTTTCTTGCCGATATTCATGAAGATAGACGCGAGGAATGACCGCTAGCAATACGTTTGCGGTCTCCCTTTATCGACCGAAAGAGCTCGAAGTTAAGGAGAAGCCTCTAGATTGGAACTGAGTTCTAAGGCCAAAACAGTTTTGAGCACAAACGGCGTCCGCCGGACGCGCCAAGCCGTGTTCGATGCGAAGGCCACCCATCACGTTTCGGTCCGTTTCAAAACGAAGGAGTCAAACAGTCAGGGAATACGTGCGAGTGAAACGCTAAGGACGAAAAAATTTCACGCAGGTCGGCATCGGGACTTTGGCGACATGAGGAGTCGTCGTCAGACGCCCGGTCTGCGGATCGATGCGGTAAACCGTCACAGTGTTAGCGTCGCGATTACCGCAGAGCAGCCAATGGCCGGACGGATCGATAGTGAAATGGCGTGGGTGCTTAATGCCTTCCCGCATATAATCGACAAACGTGAGACGGCCGGTTCCGGGCGCGATTGCGAAGAGCGCGAGGCTGTCATGGCCGCGGTTGGAAGCGTAGAGAAACTTGCCCGACGGGTGCACGACGACTTCGGCAGCGGTGTTTAGACCTTTGAAGTCGGTCGGCAGGAGAGGGACGGTTTGTTTTTCCGTCAGGCGGCCGGTTTCGGGGTCGTAGTCGGCGAGGGTGAGAGTGGAGTCGATCTCGCTGATGACGTAAACGTGCCGTTCGTCCAGACCGAAGGCGATGTGCCGAGGTCCAGCGCCGGGCTTGGTTTTAAACGGCTCTGGCTGCTGAGCAATGGTTCCCGTCAAAGGATCGATGCGGTAGGAGAGAACCTGATCAAGGCCGAGATCCGCTACGAGGGCGAAGCGATTGCCCGGGTCGATATCGATGCAATGAGCGTGCGGGCCTTTCTGCCGCTGGTGAACACTGGAACCGCTGTGACGGATGAGCGTGGAATGTTCGCGTAATGCGCCGTCCGCTTGTAGTGGGAAAGCCACGACAAAGCCTTCGTTGTAGCTGGCACCGAGGGCGAGCTTGCCAGTTGCATCGATCTGCACGTAGCAAAGCGAGTTGCCGCCGGCAGGCTGAACGTTGATGGGTGTGAGCTTGCCGGTGGTGCTGTCTACGGTAAAAGATTCGACTGTGCCGAACAATTTGCCATTGGGCGCAGGACGTTGGCCGATGGAATAGAGTATCGGTTGCTTAGGATGGAAGTTGATGAAGGAGGGATTCAGGATCTTGCCGGCGAGCACGGCCGGGCTTAGCGCGCCGGTATCGGAGTCGAAATGGGAAACGTAGATGCCTTCACTGGTTTTGTTTTCATTAACCGTACCGAAGTACACGAGGGCATCCGCGGCACGGGTCGCGGGGGTGACCATACTAAACCAGAGTGGGGCAACAAAGAGGCTGCGAAAGAAGCGCACGATCATGCCCATACCTTGGCGCGTTTCTGCTGGAAGTCGATCCGTGTCTAACTCTTGTGCTCGTCGACGTTCAACCCAGTTTGATCTGGATGTCGGCGACGAGGCGGTGTCCGCCGCACTCGAAACAGAACATATGGCGCGCGCAGCTTTTCATGGCGGCAACCGAGAGATTTTGGCCGCGCACAATGGTGGGCAGCGTGAGCTTGCACAAATAGCCTTGGTCACAGAGCGCGTTTTTGAAACACCCTGCGGTCATGTTGGTGATCTCGCCGATCACGTCTTTGATGACCGCGTCGCCTTCCGCAGCGATCTCTGAGGGGCTCATCCCTAAAATCGAAGACGCAGCGTAGCTTGCAAAATCGTCGCTGATGCAGAGGTAGACGATGCCGTCGATCTTGCCAACGAAACCGACGCAACCGAAGACGTGGGCCTGCCCAGTGAAGTTGGCGTTGTCGGGGTCGACTGTTTTTTCTATAAAGCCCACGTTTTGCTTGAGCATGGTGGTGCAGACGTTCTGCACAGCATGCACAATCGACTTTTGAATAAGGTCGTCTGCGATCGGGGCTAAGGGGACCATGAAATTAAGATTACTAGGTTAATCGGGGATTCGAGCGAAGACTTTAGGGAATATTGCTCAAGTTGTTGTCCGGCCGTACGTCTTCGCCCTTGCTCCGGGCGTCCGGGTTTATCTGATTAATTCATGGAAACCGCGTCGGCAGCTCCCCTTGAACCCCCACTGGCTCCTTTCGAGGCGCGTGTGCTCGGGTGCCTGATTGAAAAAGAGTTTGCTACACCCGAGTACTATCCGCTCACCCTGAATTCGCTCGTCGCTGCCTGTAACCAAAAAAGCAACCGCGATCCTCTCCTCAACGTCGGCGCGTCCGAAGTCGAAGCTGCCCTCGAAAGTCTGCGCAATCGGCGCCTCGCTAGCGTTTTTGCCGGCGCCGAAGCTCGCGTGCCGAAACACAAACACACGCTCGACGTCCTCTTTCCTCTCGAACCCACCGCCGTCGCACTTCTGGCCGAACTTCTTCTTCGCGGTCCGCAAACCACAGCCTCTCTCCGCGGCAACGCCGAGCGTCTTCACGCGATGCCCGATCTCGCCGAGATCGAAGCCCTGCTCGCCGATCTTGCCGCGCGTCCGTCTGGCGGATTAGTGCAAAAACTCCCCCGTCAGCCCGGCCAAAAAGAAGCCCGCTGGGCGCAACGCCTTACTGGCGATGCTCCGCAGACATCCGCTAGCGACCAACCCCCTCTCACCGTTTCGCTCACGCTCCCGCCCGAAGTCGAACGTCGCTTGGTCGCCCTCGAAGCAGAAGTTGTCCACCTCCGCGCGGAATTGGCGAAATTGAAAACCGCGCTCGGCGAGGGTTGAGCGGCCTGCGTTGTCCGAGTTAGACTGCTATGCCGCTTTTAAGTTGTTCGGTATTTAAGGCTACCTAGCGTGGACAAACCTTTATATAGACTAATAGAGCGATAGTAGTCTGCAGGCCGATTGAAGACGAGGGAGAGCTTGAATCCCTCTTGGGGTCCATTCCCCGAAGCAAGCTCGCTTCGGCTTGGTTGGCGGCGGTCCGGGGAGAGCACGCGTCTCGCGTGCTGCGCTCGGCGTCTCGCCGAGAGCGGTTCGGAGGGCTTGGGCGAGACGCCCAAACCGACACGCGAGACGCGTGTGCTCCCCCGGACCTCGCAAGCGGTTTCTGCAATGCGGGGCTTGTCCCGAGGTTGTTCACTGTGTTTCCCGGTTTTTGCGCAAGCCAAAGTGCACATTCTTGGCGGCGAGTTTCATGCAAAGCGTCAAAGCCGAACCGTTGCTGGTGTTTCGTGAGCATTTGCGGAGTCACGCTTCCTGTGTTCGTTGCAGACATGAACGATGATCAAGAGAAGATGAAAATTCGGGGCGTGATCAACGAATGGATGCGCGCCACCGCGACAAACGATTTGGAAAAAGTGCTCACTCTGATGGCGGAGGACGTCGTCTTTCTCGTTGCAGGGCAGCCGCCGATGGAAGGACGAAAAGCCTATGCCGATGCCGCTCGGTCCATGGTTGGGCGTATTCGTTTCGAAGGCACACCGGAGATCAAAGAAATCCACCTGGCGGGCGACTACGCGTTCTGCTGGAACTTCCTTTCTGTTACCGTGCGACCGCTCGATGGCAGTACTCCGATGCATCGTGAAGGAAATATTCTCTCGGTTTTCCGCAAAGAGCCTGATGGACGTTGGGTGCTTTTCCGCGACGCCAACCTGCTCACTCCCATGGGGTGAGAACGGTACGGGAGTTTAAAGAGGTGATCAGGCTCGCAACGATCGATGACGCAGAAGCGATCGCGCGGATTCATGTGCAGACGTGGCAAATTGCGTATGCCGGAATCGTCCCTGCTGAGCACCTCGCGAAACTGTCGGAGAAAGAGCGTGCGCTCTGGTGGCGTGAACATCTCGCTCAACAACGAAGTGTTACGCTGGTTGCGGTGAACGATCGAGAGATCCTCGGCTGGATTTCGTTTGGCCCGAGTCGTGATGAAGACAGCGTGGAGAAATCGGAGATCTATGCGATCTACGTACAGCCGCGGGATTGGTCTCGAGGGATCGGTCAGCGGTTGTTGAAAGAGGCTGAGCTGAGATTGCCGCAAGAACGTGAGGTCACGTTGTGGGTCTTGCAGGAGAATGCTCGCGCGCTCCGTTTTTATCAGGCGGCCGGCTACCAGATCGACTCGCAGGAAAAGCCGATCACGTTTGGCGATACGGTGTTGACCGAACTACGGCTCATCAAATCTCTCAGAGCAGTGGGTATTGAATAGGTCCGGGCGGCGCTGAGGCGGGCCGCGGGAAGGTTGAAGAGCACTTGCACTGTGTGATATCGACCGTTTACCTAACCATTATGGTCCGGTTTCTCCTTTTGGGTCCGGAGCTGACATAATCGAATTTCAACCCATGAATCTTGCAGAAGAATTTTCCGTGTGGGCAAAGGACCCGCGACGAACCAACGAAGAGCTCTATCTCGCCGAGCTGTTGATCGAACAGGGGCATCAGAAGTGGAAGAGTGTCACGAACGCCCCCTGGTCCCGTGCCTACTACGATGCGCAGGTTGCACATCGCAAGCGGCGATTCCTCAACCCGGGTTATCGCGCGAAGCTTAATAAAGAGAAGCTGGAGCACACGGTCGAAATGTGGGCTCAAATAGAGAAGGTTGAGAACGACCGCCACGACGATCGACCGGTTCGAGATTTGGGCGCACTGTATTTTTTTCCGCATCTGAAATACGTGCGACTCCGCACGGAGCTGGTAGACTTGTCGGGCCTGAATGCGGTGCAAAATCTGCGGGAGCTAGATCTGCGTGATGAGCGGCTGGCCGATCTGAGTCCGCTCGCGCGATACACGGAAATGGAGGAACTCACGCTTTGGCTAAATTGGCCGTGGCCGAATCTGGCTAGTCTAGCGGAGCTGAAGAAGATCAAGAAATTCGCCTATAGAGGAAACCTTCTCCCTTTTGTCGATGTGGCGGAATTTCCCCTTGTCGAGAAGGCGACGTTGGGCTGGACGTACGATAATTGGATTCCCTTGCGCGACTTCATGCTGGTGCCAGCGATGCCCAAAGTGCGGGAGCTGGAACTGAATCTCACGACCAGCCTGCACGGACTGGAACGTTACACCCAAGTGGAGAGCCTGAAGGTGGGAGGATTGTTTGAAGATTTGACGCCCATCCGGTCGCTGCAAAACTTGCGCGAACTGTCGATCCAAGGAGAGCGTTTTCGCGATCTTACGCCGCTCGTGCACCTGCCGCGCTTGCGCACGTTGAAATTGGAGCGTGAACATGGTTTGGATCTCACGCCGCTGTCCGAGTCGCCGAGCCTGCGTAAGGTCGAGTCCCGATGCGAGGTGCTAAAGACGGAGCTGGCCACGTTGAATGCTGCGCTCGGCTTTGTCGATGTCTCGGAGTTCCTTGCGCCTGAGCCGCGTCCGCTGAAGCCGCTGCGCTTCATCTCGTGGGACTACAAAAATCCGGCCTACACCGCACTAAAGCCCGCTGAAACAGTCGACGAACGTGAGGCGTTTTTCGGTGACGATCCGCTTCTGGAGCCTGCAGAGCGGAAATGGTTCGCTAAACTGGTTCGAGAAAAACTAGACCCATTCGGAGATGAGAAATGGATTAAGATGAACGAGCTGCATAGCACGCTGGTCGTTAATATCTACCGTGCCGATGAGGCGATAAGCTTGGTGGAAATGCTCGAAGCCGTGCATCCGTTGCTGGCATTGGTACGTTTCCGCTGGGAAGTGGTTTTCTTTGTGGATCTGAACGGCGATCCCGACGAAGACAATTGGGAAATCCGAGACTATAGTGTGTTCGACGCCGAACGAGAACGCGAAGACTGGGAGGACCAACAACAGCAGGCCAAAGAGCGCCAGGAGATGCTTGAGAAGGAGCATCGGTTGAACCTTCGGCAGCAGCTGGCCGCCGAAGGCGGCTCGATCGAGATGGTTGCCGATGATGACGAACCGGAGGAGTGCGACAAAACTGTGGTGCATGAAGCACCTGCACAGGACGAGGATGATGATGAACTTGTCGATGACCGGGACTTCAGGGTGTGGCTTAGAGGCAACTTCGCCTGGCTGCAAAAGAGGGATTTGGAGGATGCCGAAGAGTTCTTCAAAAGCGTGCGGATCGAGGATTGGCACGAGCTTCCGGAGCCGCCCGAAAAAAGGCCTTATCCTGGGTGAATGGCCTGACGATTTTTTGAACGAAGAGGTGGATCGCGAAAAAGCAGAAGAACGTAAAGTGCGGCTGTCGGGCCGCGAAGATGGATTTGTTTGTAGGAGCCTGCTTGCAGGCGATCATCCAGTCGCTATCGCCTGCAAGCTGACAACCCCAGAGCTGTCGCTTGCGTGAAACGACCTCCCGCTGACGGTCGCCGGACGGCCGCTAACGGCTACGGGATGAGCGCTGACAACGGCTCGATGGCGCCTGACAGCTGCTGACCTCTCCCTGACAGTCGCTAAACTCGCGCTAACATTCGTTAAACGGCCGCTGACAATCGCCAAACCGGTGCTGACAGTCGTTAAATTGAGACTAACAGTCGTTGAACCCGCCCTGACATTCGCTAAACGCCCGCTAACACTCGCCAAACACCGGCTGACCGTCGCTGGAAGCCGGCTGACACTCACCAGACTGAGACTGCGGCGGTTTAATTGAGACTGACAGTGGCTAAACGGGCGCTGACAGTCGCTAAACTCCCGCTAACAGTGGCCGGAGAGCCGCTGACAACCGCCAAATTGGCTCTAACGACCCCAGCACAGCTGCTTATTGGGGTTGAGGCCGTCCTGACAGGGGCCGGATTGCCAGATAATTGCAGTAATCCGTACCTTACTTCCTTCAAACGGCCATAGCGCGTCCCCGAACCACGCCGGACGCTTCGTGAAACCGGCTAAGACCTGCTCGAACCGCGACTAATCTGCAAAAAGGATGCGTTTGCACGAGGCAGTCATCAACCGACTAAACTGGAAAACCAAAGACAGTGGAACAATCTAAAATGAGCTTGGTCGATTGCGCCTGTCTCCGGCAACGGGGAGCTTCTCCAGCTTAACCAACAAGCAGAATCGGAACAGCTCTCGCCATCAATTCGGTCGTAGCGCCATCGGGGATATTTAGATGCGATATGAAAACTCGAATCACGAACCAACACAAAATGGTCGAAGCCAGTCTCGCCGTCGCGGAGAGTAAGGACTACGTCGGCGTTTGGACGAACCAGGAGCCGCTCGCCTTCGGCACCTATCTGGCCGGGCTGCGTGAGTGTTATACGAACGTCACCTCCACGGTGGCGCTCGCTGAATCCGCTGCGGGTGGCGCCGCCGACACCAAGGCTGCCGCCGAGAGCACGCTGGAGGAACTGGCGTTTGTGATGGCGCGTGCGCTCACGGTGCATTTCAAGCAGACAAACAACCTGACGGACCGTGCCCAAGTCGACCTCACCCACAGCGCCATCGTGCAACTGCGCGAAAAAGATCTCGTCGCGAGAGTCACCGTCATCCGCGATCTCGCCGCCGCCGCACTTCCCGACAAGGAAGCCGCTGCCCACGGCGTCACGTCCGCACGCGTCGAGGCACTTACGACGGCGCTTAAGGCGTTTGAAAAAGCGATGACGCTCCCGCGCGGCCAGATCGTGAACCATGGTACGCTCCTAAAAGAAGTCGAGACCGACACCGCAGGCCTGCTGGAAAAACTCCACGACCTCGATGACCTCGTGGTGCAGTTCGAAGGTTCGCCCGCAGGCAAACGCTTCGTCGAAGCGTGGACTCGCGCCCGCGTGATCATCGATCGCGTGGCCGAGATCCAAGCCAAAACTCACGCCACACCCAAAACTGCGGCGACCGCTGGAGCGAACTGAGGAGTTTCCAAAGGAGTTGGCCTCGAACCCGAATCATCGGGGGAGGGTCCCCGCTCCACCTCGGAAACCTTTTCGCCGTCGCGATAGCTACGATGGCAGATGTTGTGGTCCATACTGGCCCCGGTGTTCCATGGTTTGCACCGGGGCCTTTTGGTGGATCTGTCGCCGTATATTTCCAGATCAGCGGCGGCGCGCTTTTATCGGCTGCGGCTTGGCTGAGGCGAGGACCGCTCAGTTTCATTTGCCTTATTAATCTTGCCGAAGAATTTTCCACGTGGGGACGGGTTGCCTTTTGCCCGGCCCCGTGCTGATTCGCTCGATATGCCGATCCACCGAAAAAAGATCTTTCGCCCGCCGCCACCTGCGCCCACCACGATCTACGTGCGGTCAGGCTACAACCGCGTGCTGGCCGAGGAATTCGAGGCGCTCAAGCTGAAGCGCGTCGCGTTGGTGGCGGACAAGGTCGAGGCCCACAGCCAGGGCGATCTGCGCGAAAACTTCGGCTTCAAGGCGGCGAAGGACGCGATCCGCGCCGTCGACCGCAAGATGACCGCGCTCGATCGCTTTGTCGCGCGCAACACTTTCATCGAGGTCGACCCCGCCACCTGGCTTACCAAACCGACCGACACGCTCCTGCTCGGGCACGTCACCACACTCGAAAAACAGGATGTGGCGACCAAGCGAAAACATCGCTTCACCTTTCTCGTGACGACCTACGGCGAAACGGCGACCGATGAAGAGTCAGGTATCGAATGCCTGCCGCATAATTCTCCGCTGGCTACGGCCGTGCTAGGTCTGGCAGCTGGTTCTGAAAATCGGGTGACGCTTCCCGCGGGCGAAGCCATTCTCAAAGTGCTCTCCATCCGCAATCCCACGCAAGTCGAACTCGACCGCCTGCTCATGCCGATCAAGGCACCAGAGGTTGAGGAGGAAGAATAGGGGACTCAGGTAACCGCAGAGGACGCGAGCACGCGGAATCTTGTGACGTGTAATCTACAGCTGACCGCTATTCAGTTGGCCGTACTCTGCCCGTGGCGAAACAACGAATTATAGACGATGTTAGATATCTCCGGCTGGGGCTTCCTTGACGACGACCGTAATGTCCTTGTAACCGCTGCTCGGATCATTGCCAAACGCTTCCATCCGCCCACGAATCTGGTAATGGCAGCCTAGTTGTGTGGCGCTGGAAGCTCTTAGCGAAGTAGGTAGATTCACTTTTCCTTCGACCACTTTGGTTTCTTTTGCCCCCAATACGAAGGGACCGCAAAGCGTAAAAACCTCGGAACAGATTCGATTAGTATCGGTTTCGGGTTCAGAAGGTGCGGCTGTCTCGGCTGCAGGCGGCGCAGCGGGATTCATCAAATCCACGGGCTCACCTTGTCCGGGGTTCGCGACCGGTGTTGGAATGGGCGGGACGAGCAAAGTCTCATCGCCATCGAAATCGACAAACACTCCCTGGGATTTGACCTCGCTGCCTGTGGATTGAATGGTGATTTTCACCCCAACAAGCTGGCCTGGGGCTACGTCTTTTGGCTCCCATTCCATGGTCACTTTTGCAGAGCCGCCAGTGACCGCCTTTACCCCTTGTTTCAATTTGTCGAAGAAGCCCATAGTATTATTCCCTTTCTGGATTGAGTAGCGTGAATGGATCTTGGTTGAAAAGTCTAAGTAGGCAGAGCCTGGGTTTTCCGTCGCTTCAAACGAGTGACGGTAAGGATTCCGAAAATGAGAGCGATAACGAGGATCGATATTCCTACCAACGGTCGATACACAACCCAGGCAATCGCGATCGTGATGAGGGACAATGTGGCGGATATTAATAGGGAGACAAATCCGGTGCCCGCAGCGACAAGGGTGCCGAGGATGGGCAACACATCTGCGAGGACGGACAGTGGTTTAAAAAATGAATTCAGGCCGAAGAACATTAGGAAAAAGCCGACGGCTCGCAGCAGCCAGGTTGTAGTTTGGTTACTGCTTTCTGCGGCCTGAAACATCTCCGCCGCCGAGTGAACGCCCGTGCTTAGCAAGGCGATCGAGCCGCCTGCTTTCGTGGTATAAGATTCCAACGAGGAGCCGGTTTGTCTCGCAACAACGCTCACCTGCAACGGTAGAACTTCTTGAAAGGTGATTCGCATATCTCCGATCTGTGGCGTCGCGGGATTTGCGCCGACGTAAATTCCAGTGTTGTTGGGTTGTATCGTGACGGTTTGGCCGGGAAACGTCGCACTGGTCTTTGCGACCTGCGGCGGTGTGTACTGGCTGATTTGGTTGACCAGATCGGAGGATAATTGAAACGCGCCAACGTGGGTATTACTGGCAGTCCAGTCACTCGAAGCGCAGAGCGCGGAGCTTGGGTTTTGATGCCCTTCAGGGTGCTTGAATCCCGAAGAGTTAGTCAGGCCATTTTCCCAAGTTTTCTCGTACGTGTAGGTGGTCACTGTTTCGGTTCCGCCTCCTAGCTTCTTTTCGGTCGAACTTTTTGTCTCTTCTTTCCATTGATAGATCTCTACCTGGCGCTTGAGGTGAATGGCTTTGGCCGTAACGCCGAAGATGGGGTCCGTGAGCGTTTCTTCGGTCGTGGCTGTGCCGGAAATGCAAATCAGTTTTCCAGCGTTGTCGTTGTTAACACGGTCGGCTGGCACCGTTATTACGGATGCCGCGCCCTCGCTGAGGGCTCGATGTCTCTTTACTGCCCGTCCCTCATTCCAGAATAGGACAACGAAGGATACGCCAAACAGCGCGAGGCCAAACATCACTCCCTTGGCCGCATCGCCGAGTCGGCTGAACCAAGATTGGTTGGTGGTTTCAGTAAAAGAATCCTGTGACATGGTTAAGTTTCCATTTAAACGAACTTGTTTGTTTTTTTGAGTAGACTGGTCCAAACGTGCCTGTGGTTCCGCGCGGGCCACCGGACGCTGGAGGGGTTTTCAAGGTTGCGGTGGGGATTCTCTGACGCGCTGCAGCGCATTATATCCATCTTTGGGGTTTGGGATGAAAAGCGCCTCCCGACTATAAGAGATCACGCTAAACCGAACCTTAAAACACGTTCTGTCAAGATCATTTGCCTAGCCTCGTTCAACCAGTCGGCTATTTGGGAGGATCGTGCAGTTCGGCTGGCGCTGAGCACCAAGCGGCCAAGCAGGCAACGAATTCCATGTAGTTTTTATGGCTTAGACATCCAATACCGGCACGACGGTCTAGAGCCGTGTGGAGTAGGTCCGTTACTCCTGGTCCAAACTGACGGAGTAGGGCATCGAGTGCCTGCCGCAAACCTCACCGCTCGCCATGACCATGCTAGGTCTGGCAGATGGTTCTAAAACGTGGGTGACGCTTCCCGCTGGCGAAGCCATTCTCAAAGTGCTCTCCATCCGCAATCCTACGCAAGCCGAACTCGACCGCCTGCTCATGCCGATCAAGGCACCGGAGGTTGAGGAGGAGGAATAGAGCGATCGGATAAAGCTTGGCTGATGGTATTAGTTGCGCTCCGATGACGAACTACTTGATAGCGATCATAGTTGTTTGAGCCTGTTCTATTTTGAAAACCTCCAATCGCGAAGGGAAACTCCAAATTACAATGGACGTTGGTATAAGTCCTTCACAAGGAGACCCCATCTTTTTCAAGGTCGTAAAGCTCCATGGGCGAAAGCTTGAGTGACACACTGTTGGCTCCTTTTTCACAGCTTACAGTCATCGCGTAAGGTGGGGGCCCGCCACCGCAGCTGCAGCTATATGAGGAGACGTCTCGTTCGAAAGCGCTATCGATATTCACATAAATGACGCCTGAACCACCGCAACGCTTACAGCCTTCTTCTGAAACTTTACGCAACTTCCATCCGGTTTTGGACAACCGCCCCACGGCAGTTACTTGGGAATTCCGGTTATTCGTATTTTGGGCAATGCGCAAAAGGATATTCTCATCAGTAATTTCATTTCGGACCTTATGGAATGGGCAATTGCCGCTAAAGACCTGCTCGGCAAACACCATTTGAGCGAGTGCCTTATCCTTGAGCTTCCATGCTGCTGCTAGCCGGACCTTGGCGTTATTGGAATTTTTGGCAATATCGGCGAGCAACGTTTGATCCTGGAGTTGTGCGACGGCTTCGGTGCGTGCGGATTCATTGCTTGCCTGTTGGAGAATGGAAACGAGTAGTGCTTGGCTTTTGATTTTGCTGACGGCCGTTTGGCAAAATTCGTCGTTGTGCAGCGCAATGTCGGAGAGAAAAGCCTGGTCATTGAGCCGGCTCAAAGCACTCTTGCATACACGCTGATCCCGATCATTTTTGAAGGCTTCGTAGAGTAATGGCTGGTCATCGAGTTTCTCTATTGCAGCCAACCGTACGTCTCCATCGGTATCGTTTCGGGCAATTTCAGATAGCACCTCTTGTCTATGAAGCTTTTTTACTGCTTTGATGCGTTCTCCCGCACGGCCACTATGCGCAATTTTTTCGAGCGCAACCTGGTCGACCAATTTCCCGATCGCATCGTTGCGTGCGTTCCAATCTTTATCGGTTAGGGCTATTTCGGCATAGTGGATTTGTGCGCGTGCAGTATCGACGAGCTTGGCGGTGGCAGCCAGACGTGTGTCGCCAAATTTTCCGTGCAGAGCGATATTGTCTAGCAGAACCTGATCGGTAATTTGCATGACAGCGAGCGCACGCACCACGCTGTTCGAATCGGCGAGCGCTATTTGAGAAATAACGAGAGGGGCGGTCAGCCTTTTTACGGCAGCTCTGCGCACCAACTCATCCCGGTCTCTCAGGGCGATTTTAGCGATAATCGCTTGGTTGTCTAGCTTGGCCACAGCCGCCTTGCGTCTATAACCTTTGCTGTGTTTCCACCCGGGCCCAAATATATCTGTGAACCATCCCATAAGCTCGTGAATAGAGGTGTATATAAAGTATCGAGTGAGGAGGAGTAAAGGGCTAAGACTGCCTCGATTTGACGGACAGCGGAAGAACTCAAAGAAAGGGCTCCCGCATGGCAGAGAAAAAGAAGACGGGGTAACGCCACGGAAGTAGGGGTGCAGGTGATTCATAACCAGGGTCCATCGGATGGCGGGCAAGAAGGAGATGGCCTGCACGATTTTTGAAGGCGTATACGGCTTTGAGTTTATCGTGTGACGTGACTCCGGGGTTATGAGATGTCTTCGCTTGTGACGAAGAAGAACTGGGCCCGGCAGAGTGCTGTGCTCTGCGGCCTTGCGTGGTGCTGTGATGGCAACCGGGGAACGGGAGAGATTGAGCGAGTTGACCGCGGGCGTTTGGGGCGGAGGATAGTGGCATGTTGACAGAGTCCTTTGGCGCATGGCCTGTGCCGATTGCTTTTTTGGACGGTCGATTTGCGCGATGGCGGAGGGAAGCATTTCGAAGGGGCAGGTTTTACCGTTTACCTCGGACGAGCGAATCGGCTTGCCGCGCAGAGCGAACGTCACGTCACGGCTTTGATTTCCAGCCGCGAGTCGCCAGCGTCGTCCTTCACTAAAAACCAGTCCGTATCAATAATCTTTTTCAGAAACGACTCGTCGTGGCTCACCAGCAGCAACGGCTGTTCGAGGACGGTGTTCCGCCGCGCGAATTTGCCTTGATCGACACGCGAAGCACGCCTTCGGGCGTCCTCATCAACACTTACCGCCCGGCTGAGGTCAGGCGCGTGGTACGCCTTTAAGTAATTACGAAATAGCAAAACAACTATTGTTTATCCCTGACCTCTTCCTTGAACCTCATAACTACTTGGCGGGTGGTTCGGCGGAGGTGATCTTTAGGGTGTTGCCAGACTGATGGGAGACGTGGACAGGGAGTATGCTTTCAATCGATTCTAGCAGACCATCGAGGTCGTCGAGACTGTAGCGTCCGCCAAGGCGGAGATCGGCGGCTTTGGGATCAACAGTTATCGTGCGCACATGATAAGCGGCGAATCGTTTAATCGCTTCGCCGAGCGGAGTGTCATTGAACACGACTTGTCCCTGTCGCCAAGCAATCACGTCTTGAGCAGCGCCGTCGGGCAGGGTGCGGATTATAACATTTTGGTCGCTGAGGATTGCTTGTAGGCCGGGAATCACAGGACGTTCATCCGTCGTATTTCCCGAGGAACGGACGCGGACAGTGCCTTCGAGAACTGTAACTTCAGTGCTATCGGCGGCGGTTGCGCGCACATTAAAAACTGTGCCAGTGACGCGCACCGAACCGGTTGATGTTTCCACTAGGAATGGCCGTTGGGCGTCCTTGGTTACAGAGAACAGCGCTTCGCCGCTGACGAGACGCACGCGACGTTCTTTGCGCGTGAAAGCTACAATGAGCTCTGAGCAGGCGTTGAGGTCGACCTTCGTGCCATCTTCGAGCGTGGACGCGTGACGTTCAGCCGTTTTGGTGGAGAGATTGAGCGAGCGGTTTGAGAGCAGGGTGAAGATGAGTGCGATGGCGGCGGCGGCGGTGAGGGTAGCTGCAATGAAACGGTTGCGGGCGCGCGAAGTTTTGCGTTCTTGGACAATGTTTTCGGCGGCAGAGGCGAGGCGTGCTTCGATGTGGGTGTCGATCTGCGCAGAGAGATCGCGGTAAAGGGCGAACACGCGTGAGTGCTCGGAGTTGGCTTTGAGCCAGACAGAAAACGCAGCTTGGTCGCTAGAGCTTAGTTCGCCGCTATCGAGGCGTGCAGCCCAATGTGAAGCTTCCTCGTCGATGCGCTGGGCGGGAGTGAGTGGTTTCATGGTTCAGTGTCCGGCAGCCTCGTGGCCGGCCTCCGTGTCGTCCTGACAGTTGGTTTGCGAAGAGTCTTGTAGAGCAGCGCGGAGCAGGCGGAGCGCGCGGGCGTGTTGTTTCTCCACGGTGCTAATGGCGATGCCGAGAGTCGTGGCGATCTCGGCGTGGGAAAGTTGTTCAACCTTGCGCAGGAGGAGTACTTGTCGGCAGCCAGCGGGCAGGCGGGAGATGGCGCTCTCCAACCGCAACCACTCTTCACGCGCCATAACGAGGAGTTGTACGCCAGGCGTTGTCGCAGGTGTGAACTCGACGATGTTGGATTGGCTGGTGCCCTGAACGGGCGCGATTTGACGGCGTTTGATTTGGTTAAGTGCAAGACGTCGTGCGGTCGTAAACAAAAAGGCCTCTGGGCGATCAGGCCATTTAGTATTCATCGTTTCGTAGACGCGGGCATAAGCATCGTGAGCGATGTCCTGTGCGTCCGAATGGTTGCCGAGCATGCGCGTAAGGTAACGCCGAAGTGGCACGATGGTCGCGGCGTAAAGGGCAGGGAAGCGTGCTCGACGATTTTTAGACATTAAGGATGGTTTGATAACGACTAGAGCGGTTTCGAAAATGTTGTGGCCGTATTAGGTAGGGCGCGACCCCTGGGCCCGCCGGGGTATTCGTAAAGGCCCCCCCAACGGTCGCCCCCAACCCCAACGCAAACTCCCGTGCCTCTATTTTGCTCAA